>JAABUX010000166.1_pt1 | contig 115415 bp, 89 predicted proteins | sample 5561851 | NCBI WGS metagenome assembly JAABUX01 (sample SAMN10711883, study PRJNA513361) | rock metagenome | isolation source: Antarctica rocks | place: Antarctica: Victoria Land, Richard Nunatak red sandstone | collected 2016-01-03
GAAGCCGCGTAACTCCGCCTCTTCCTCCGCACTCAACTCCAACGATGGCTTCGGTCGCCCAGTCAGCATGACCGAGGCTAACGTATCCTAACCCATTTTGCTAGTTATCTCTGGGACGGCACACTAGTGTCACGCTGGCCCCTGGGCAGAAAGCCAATGTAACGTTGCCATTATTATCTATTGAGCAGGAGTGACGTGGTGAGATCGCCTGTGCATTCGCGTGCTTTCCGCAGTACAGCCTGTACTTTGCTGCTGCTATGCCATGGTGCATCCTGCCTTATTGTGCAACAGAGGCTCCAGGCGCAAGCTCCCGTGACTAGAGACCAAGCAGGCAAACTAAACACCTATCGGATTGCCGGACACATCGTGAGTGCGCTGGACGGACATCCTTTGCGGGAGGCGACGGTGACGATCTCGGAGGTACGGAGCGGACGCTTGATGACTTCCATCGTCTCCGGCCAGGTTGGCGAGTTCGCCTTCGGCAATCTTGCGGCTAGAAAATTCTCGCTGGCAGGTGCGGCGAACGGTTATCTTGACGCTACCTTCAACCAGCATGAGCAGTTCTCGACCGCCATCGTCACCGGAGCGGGCGTGGATACCGAGTCGCTGATCCTCCGTCTGCAACCTTCGGCTTCGCTGAGTGGTAGGGTACTCGATGAGGCCGGGGAACCGTTGCGGGCGGCGCGCGTGACGCTTTACCGCGAGATCCATAGTTCGGGCAGGAGCCAGATTCACGAGGTGAAGTTTACGCAGACAGACGATCGCGGGGACTACACGATGGGATCGCTCGCAGAGGGGAAGTACTTTCTCGCCGCAAAGGGCGTGCCCTGGTATGCAACTCATCCTCAACTGCATGCCGAAGAGGGAAACTCTCCGATCGTCACCGGTGTCGATCCAAGCCTGGATGTCGCGTACCCCCTGACCTTCTACCCCGGCGTGACCGACTCCCGTGCAGCTTCACCGATTGAAATGAAGGGTGGCGAGGAGTCGCGTGTCGATCTCCACCTTGCGCCGGTACGAGCCGTGCGCATCACGATCCACACGACCCCGGGCGAGCGGGGCGTCTCTTACCTGCAGATGCGGACACCGGTCTTTGACGGCTTCGAAATGGTGATGGGGCAGATGCAGACCTCCAGCTATGGCACGGAGATCGTCGGGCTACCCCCGGGTCATTACCTGATGCAGCAGACAGATCCGAAGACGGGAAGCCCTTCGCGGCTTAGTACCATTGACCTTACCAGCGGCTCAGCTGAGATAGACGCGATTGCAGGAGAGGCTCCGGCTACGCTGAAGGTCACACTCGAAGAAGAACATGGGGCGAAGCTGCCTGCCCGCATGCGAGTCACACTTCGTGGAACTGCCGTTGAAGGCGTGAGGAGCCAGATCACCGCGAAGGACGATGTCACCTTTGTCGGAGTGCAGCCAGCCGAGTACCGCTTCTCCGTCTACGGTGAGAATCGTATCTATCAGGTTCGGCGCGTGGAAGGAGCCAGCAAGGGGCTTTCGAAAGACCATCTACATGTGGAAAGTGGGGAAGCGGCGGAGGTAAAACTGGTGATTGCGGCCACGGCTACCACAGTTGAGGGACTAGCGTTGCTCAAAGGCAAGCCGGCGCCTGGAGTCATGATCGTGCTGGTCCCCATCGATGCCACCGAAGATGTGGAGTTTTTCCGTAGAGACCAGAGTGACCTGGACGGCACCTTCCTGCTCCCAGAGGTGACCGCAGGACGATACATCGTGGTGGCAATAGACGATGGATGGAAGCTGGAGTGGGGTAAGGCGGACGTGCTGGCGCGCTATCTTGCGAAGGGCGTTGCAGTCGATATTCCTGCAAATGAGCGACACTCTGTTCATCTCCAAAATGCGATTGCAGTGCAGGCCCGCTGAGCATCTCTCCTGTGCACCAAAGCCAGCGATTCCAACTTGCACTGGAGGGAACCCGATAGCTCTACAATGGCACGTCAGGCTAAGTGAATCGCTGAGGTGATCTAAACTCCTATCCGCCGGACCCGACATCCACAAGCTGCGGATTACCGGAACTTACCGCGAGGACATTCCATTTTGAATCGGCGATCATTTCTGAATAGTGCAACCAGGATATCTGCATCGTTAGCTCTGCTACCCGCAGTGCAAAGTTGGGCGAGCCGTGAAACGCTGGTTTCAATTCGCCTCAGGCATGCAGATCCCACCGTGTATATTCCTGCAGACTTCATCGGTTTCGGCTACGAGATGTCGTCGGTTGCTTCGATCGGCTTGCTGAGTGTGACAAATCGAAAGTACGTGCGGCTGGTAAGAAATCTCGGCCGCAAGGGCGTATTTCGAGTGGGTGGTATCGTAGCCGACTTTACGCGCTATCAGCCGGAAGGAAGCGCCGTCTCCGAGCCGAAGAATACGATTGTCACGCGCGCGAGCCTGGAGCAGTTCCATGCTTTTCTCAAGCAAACAGGATGGACGGCGATCTGGAGCCTCAACTTTGGTCGTGGCTCTCTCGACGATGCTGTAGTAGAGGCGAAAGATGTCGCCGAGGTATTGGGCGCTAGCTTGAAGGCTATTGAGATCGGCAACGAGGTAGAGAACTATGGTAGAGGAGAAAAGCCTTTACGAAAACCACCGTACAGTTACGAAACCTTCCGCACTGAGTATGAGACATGGCATGCAGCAATTACGAAGGCTGTCCCGAACATACGTTACGCCGCGCCCGATACTGCAGCATCGACGGAATGGGTGGAACGTATGGCAAGCGATCCACGAGGCGAAGTGCAACTGCTTACCACCCACTACTATCGGGGAGGCCAGCGCCAAGGAACTGCCGAGCAGCTCAATTATGCTGATCCCGATCTCAAAGCAAAGCTGATCAGGCTTAGGCGCGCTTCACAGGACAGCGGCATTCCTTGGCGCATGTGTGAGACGAACTCTTTCTTTGGCGGCGGTCGCCCGGGTGTCAGCGATACCCTGGCAGGCGCTCTTTGGACACTCGACTACATGCTGCTTCTGGCCCAGTACGGATGTGCTGGAGTCAATATTGAAACGGGCATGAATCAACTTGGATTTATCAGCTCGTACTCTCCTATTCAAGACAACGGCAAGGGCGTCAATATGGCTGGCGTTCCGTACTACGGAATGCTCGCGTATGTATCCGCACTTTCGAACGCCCGGGGAGTTATGCCTGCTGATGTGGATACCCGAGGAATTAATCTATCCATCTACATTCTCGGATCTGGGAACAAGCCGCGTGCAGTTGTTGCGGTCAACCGTGACAGTTCGCGGGATGCGCATCTTTCCCTTACAGAGCTGGGGATGAGCAACATGAACGTCCTCCGGCTGTTATCCCCATTGCCAGATGACACGAGGAGAGTGACCTTCGGAGGCGCATCCGTTGATGAAGACGGGCGATGGCGGCCGAGTGTTGTGGAGCGGATTCATCAGGGACGCGTCCTAGTACTTCGAATGTCCGCGATTGTGATTCATTCCGCAGATTCGCACGTTCCCACTTAGGGATTAGATTATTTTTGTTGAGCAACGCATCCCTTACCGGCTGAAGTCGCACTCATCGACACGGCTTACCGCGTAGCTGACGTTGTCCTTCAAAATAGAAAGTGATCTGGGAATTCCTAATGTAGGACAGATAAGTGTCATTCCCTTTTCAGCTCAATGAAGAGAACGGCAGCGCTTCTCTTTGCAAAACGCCAAGTGATAACGGCGACGATTGATGGGCTTGCTGAAGCTCTTGAAGTGACCAGCCTAAGCGACATGGGAATGTCATGCCACAAGCGATTTCGTTCGTTGCAGGATTCAAACATCGCAACTTACATTTCAATACGGAAAAACTTTCGAAACTTGACAGCATCCATCACGCTCTGTATTGTTCCCTATCAAAAGCCAGAAGCGATTTGGTTGGCGGCACACGGACAAAGCGGACGAGGAGACGGACGAAAATGCCGATCGACTAGCGCATCCAGAACATCTTGGAGGACACATGGAACGTCGTTTCTCGTTCGTATATAGATTCTGCATAGTAGTCACGCTGCTCGTCGTTGGCGCTGGATACAGCTATGGACAGGCCGCCTCCACCGGTACTATTTTGGGCAGGGTTGACGATGCGAGCGGAGCCATCATTGCGAACGCAGGCGTAACGATCCTGAATACCGCAACGGGAATCGCGCAGAGTGTAAAGACGAATCAGGCCGGCGAGTACACGGTGCCAGAGCTGAAGCCAGGCACCTATAGAATTACGATCCAAGCTCCGGGATTCGGGTCGCAGATTAGTAATTTGACGCTGGCCGTTGCGCAACAGGCTCGCATCGACGCGGGACTGAAGCTCGGCGGTGCGGTGGAAACGGTCAATGTTGAAGCATCGGGAGTGCAGCTTGATACCGACACCTCGTCGGTGTCGCAGCTCGTCAGTGAGAAGCAGGTGAACCAGCTTCCGCTGAATGGCCGGAACTTTCTGAACCTTCTGTTCATCGGCGCCGGTGCGGTGCAGACAGTTGGGGAGCAGGGCCAGCAGCGCTCCGGCGAGGGCAACGCGATCAGTATCAACGGTGGCCGTCCGGAATCGAACAACTATACCCTTGACGGTATCGTGAACACCGATACGGCGCTTAACACGCCGGCGGTTATTCTGTCGCAGGATGCAATTCAGGAGTTCAAAGTCCAGAGCGAGACGTACTCGGCGGAGTTTGGCTTCAGCGCGAATCAGGTGAACATCGTCAGCAAGAGCGGGACGAACAAGCTGCACGGCGCTCTCTTTGAATTCCTGCGGAATGACGCGTTCGATGCGAACACTCATTTTCAGGCACAGAAGCCGGTGCTGCGGCAAAACCAGTTCGGCTACGTGCTGGGGGGCCCAGTTTTCATTCCCAAGCTATACGACGGCCGGGACAAGACCTTTTTTCTTGCGAACTATGAAGGCTGGCGAATCAAGGCCGGGACAAGCCCCACGAACACCTTCGTCCCGAACCCGACGCAGTTGGCCGGCGACTTTTCGACGTCCGGTCTGCCAGCCTTCAATACGCCAGCGTGCACCGTTGCGCTGAGTGCGGGCAATCCGTGCCAGCCAGTTGACCCGCTGACGGGGCGGCCTTTCCTGAATAACACTATCCCGGGGAGCCGTTTCTCGAATCTCGCTAAGGTGACACTGGGGGCGAAACTCTTTCCCGCGCCGAACGTCCCAGGCGTGACCGGCGGATATGTGCTGCGGACAGTTCTGCCGAACAGTACTGATCAGCAGACATATCGGCTCGATCAGAACCTGAAGCGCTTCGGATCAATCTTCGGCCGATATACACGGGCGCAGTACATCGTGAATAGTGCCGGGACAGTATCGGTTCCGTTCGGTTTCAACGTATTCACCGAAAACTCGACAAGCTGGGAGGTCTCGCACACTATCAGCCTCGGGCAGAACAATGTCAATAATGTGCGCTATGGTCAGCTCAGTGCCAAGTCGATCCAGGGCGTTAACCCTGCACCTGTCTCCGATGTCAGCGCGCTGGGGCTTGCCTCAACCTTCACCAATCTGGCAGATTACGCGCGAGGGTATCCCAACGTCTCGATAGGTGGATTCAACGGAAGCGCGGGAAGTCCGGGCAACAACCCTACAACCAGTGACATCCCAACCTGGGAACTTGCGGATTCGCTGACGTCAATTCACGGTAAGCATACATTCAGCATCGGCTTCGATTATCGAAGCTGGGTGCAGAAGCGCAACCTGTCCGGGAACTTCCTTGGATCGTATGGCTTCTCCAGCGCGACCATTTTGACCAATGGCGGCGTAGCCACCGGGAAGCAGACGAACACGGCGAATCCCTGTTCGACTGCCTACTGCGGTACGGGGAACGCGACAGCAGACTTTTTATTAGGCTACTACTCGGGCGCGTCGACATTTCAGCCTGGGCCTTTTAGCGCATCTGGCGTCTCTGGCAACTTGAACCAGTTTCACTTCAAATACTTCGGTCCATACTTCCAAGACGACTGGAAAGTAACGAGCGACTTGACGCTGAACCTCGGAATTCGCTGGGATTACCGGACGGTTCCGTATGAGAGCGACAACAAGTTGTTCTGGGTCGATAGCGCGAACGCAGCGGGCGGACTCTGTTTTGCTAATCCGACGCTAGTGACGGATGGTATTGCGCCGGCAGGGAATGGGTTCTACCGGTACTGCGGCCGCAACAATCCGCGGGCGCCGTCTAAACTCCCGTTCGCGCCACGGCTAGGCTTTGCGTATCGCCCGTTCGGTGATAACAAGACGGTGGTTCGGGGTGGCTATGGCATCTTCTTCGACTCCTCGGAGACGCGCGAGATCGATAACTCGGGCGACCTCTATCCGTACGTGGTACGGACGAGCATCAATCCCGTGACACTCCCCGGTGCGCCGAAGCTGACGAACAATCTTTTCCCAGCGACTGCCGCGCCGCATACCGTGAGCGTGGCAACCGATGGTGGGCAGTTCATCGCCGTCATCATTTCGGAGAATCCGATCAACCCCTACGTTCAGCAGTTCTCGTTCTCGGTGCAGCGGGAGCTGGCTGCCAATACGACACTTGAGGTGAATTACGTTGGGAATAAGGGAACGCACCTGCTCGATCGCATTAACATCAATCAGCCTCTGCCCGTCGCAAGTCCGGCCTTCTGCGATGCCAGCCAAGGCATCGGGGGCGATTGTCCCCAGGCCGGCCGGCGGCCGCTACCAAATTTCACGAACACGACCGGAACTCTCGACAGCCGCTGGATCGGCTACTCGAACTACAACGCAGGCAACGTAAAGGTGGAGCGCCGCACCTCGGACCTTGCGGCCCTGGTGGTGTACACGTACTCGAAGAGCATGGACGACAAGTCGGCTGCAGCGGGTATCGGTGCGACGAACGGCTTTGCCGGACACCTCAACGACCGCAACCCGTCGCTGGATTATGCACGATCGGACTTCGATGTGGGTCAGCGATTTGTAGCTAGCTTCGTATACAACCTGCCGATCGGCACGGGCAAGAAGCTGCTTGGCACGGCAAACCGCGCGAGCGATTTGGTGGTTGGTGGGTGGTCGGTTACGGGCATTGGGACCTTCCAGAAGGGATTCCCGTTTTCGGTACAGGCGAACGACAAATACGGCTTGCTCTCGGCGTATAACCAGCGCGCCAACTTAGTAGGAAACCCCAACGGCGGCTTCACGAAGGGCTTGAACCAGTGGTTCAATACCGCGGCCTTCTCCCAGCCACTGGCCGGGGCATTCGGGACGAGCGGCCGTAATATCCTGCGGGAACCGGGTATTAGCAACTGGGATATTGGCGCACTTAAAAATATTGAATTGTTCGAGCGGCTCAACCTCCAGATGCGGCTGGAAACCTTCAATACGTTCAATCACGCGCAGTACGGGGTGGATCCGAGTTCTCCGACCGCAGCGGCATCAGGACCTGGAACCGGCGCTATCGACCGCAACGTGAACGACCAGACAGCGCTGGGCAGTACCATCAACACCTTCGGCCAGGTTATCTCGGCGCGACCTGGACGGGTGGTGCAGCTTGGGGCGAAGGTTACCTTCTGATTTGGTTGAGGATCTCTCGTCAGAAGAGCAGGCGGTTGCTCGTTTTTCAGCTTGTTTCAATGGATCGAAAGGCAGAGATGACACTGTGTAAGCGGCATATGCAAATGGCAATCCTGACAGTTGCAGGGATTGCAGGCATGAGATCGGCATGGGCGCAGGCGGCGCCCGGTCCCGATGAGGTAAAGGTTGACTGGACGAAGACAGTTACAATCTCGAAGTCCACACCAACTTTACAGGTTGTGGTGAACCCCATGCTGCTGCGCGGGGCCAAGCTGCATGATGGGGCGTTCCGGGCGCTGCATGCGCTTGGCGCTGATTATGTGCGGTACGTTCCATGGCTTCCCTATCCGCGTCAGGCGGTCGCGGAGCTTGCGCCTCCCGTCGACGGTATGACTTCGTGGGACTTCACGCATATCGATCAGACGCTCGATGACTTTATGAAAGCTACGGAGGGTCATAGTGTAGTGCTGAACTTCAGCACGATACCGGCCTGGATGTGGAAGACCGATAAGCCGGTAGCGTATCCGGACGATCCGAATCAGGTGTTCTGGAAATACACACAGGGCACGGAGTTGCGCGATCCTTCAATGAAGGAAGTCTCAGAGTATTTTGCCCGGCTGCTGGCGTGGTACACGCAGGGCGGATTCACGGATGAAGTCGGCAAGCGGCACGAATCCGGACACCATTACAAGATCGCATATTGGGAGGTGCTGAATGAGATCGAGTTCGAGCACCACTGGTCCCCGGAGATGTACACGAAGTTTTATGACAGCGTTACGGCGGCGATGCTCCGGGTAGATCCAAAGCTGAGGTTCATGGCGCTGGCGCTGGCGCAGCCGACGGTGGGAGAAGGGCCGGGGATGTTCGAGTACTTTCTAAACCCGGCGCACCATAAGGCGGGGACCCCGATTGATTTCATTACATATCACTTCTACGCGACGCCAACGTCGGATCAGACAATCGACAACTGGCAGTACACCTTCTTTGACCAGGCGGAAGGCTTCCTCGGGACGGTCCGCTATGTCGAACAGATCCGCAAGCGCTACATGCCTTCGGTAAAGACGGACCTGAACGAATTGGGCGTGATTCTCAGCGAGGACTCAAAGGAGATTGAGCACCCGGGCTACGTTGCGCAGCCGGAGCCGGCGGGCTACTACAATCTGGCCGGGTCCATGTATGCCTATCTGTATATGCAGGGCGCACTGCAGGGCATAGATGTGCTGGGCGAGTCGCAACTGGTCGGGTACCGATCGCAGTTCCCGAGCGTGAGTATGATCAACTACGACACCGGGGAACCGAATCCGCGCTACTGGGTGTTAAAGCTGCTGAAGGACAACTTTGGCCCCGGCGATAAGCTGGTCGAAACGATCAATGCAGAGCACGGCTACGCGGTGCAGGCCTTTGAGACCTCTCGGGGCAAAAAGCTGCTGGTGCTGAACAAGCGCGAGCGCGAGCAAACGGTGATGCTGCCCCAGGAGGTCGATGGCGCCAGTGTGACGCTGGTCTCGCAGGCTACGAAGGACGGTGAGCCAGCCAAAGAGACGATCTCCGGACGTATGTTGCAACTGCAGCCCTTTGAGGTAGCCGTTGTGGCCTATCGTTGAGATGGCGTGAGACGGTGGAAGAAGATCGGCTGAGGCGTGATTCGCAGGATGGATGACCGGGGCGGGAATGTCAGGCAGGGACGAAGGCGAGACCGGGGGCTATATGGCAGTAGAAGGACGACGGAAGGGCAGGGTCGCCGCAATTGCCTGCTTTGCAGCAATGTGCGGGTTTGCGCCCTCTGCCGTAGCAGCTCATGCACCGGGTGTGGCGAAGCCGACGGGGCTTCGCTGCGACTCGCTGATCCAGCCGCTGGGCATTGACACGGCGAAACCCGTGCTCTCGTGGAGGCTTGTGGACGATCGCGATGGGGCGAAGCAGACGTCGTACGAGATCACGGTCTCGAGTTCGGCTTCGGGAAAGGCCAAGATTTGGGATAGCGGCCGGATCACTTCGGCCCTGTCGTCCGGTGTGCCATACGGGGGTCCGGCCCTTGAGCCGTCGCACCGCTACTTCTGGTGGATCGCAGCCTGGGACAGGAACGGCAAGGCCTACCCGGTGAGCGACACGAGTTGGTGGGAGACTGGATTAATGGAGCCGACAAACTGGAAGGCAGTGTGGATCGGGCATGAGCCTGCGGAGTTGCACAGCCTGCGTGAGTCCCATGCGGCTTGGATCTCGAATGCCAAGGTGCCGGGTTATGCGACAAGGGGCGATACGCACCACGATTTTCGCTTCCAATTTTCGCTGTCGAAGCCGGTGGAACGAGCCGACCTCTACACAACCGGGGAAGATGCTACATCGGCGTGGGTGAACGGCAAGCAGGTTCGAGTGGCGGAGGCCCTCCCGAAGTGGAAGCAGATGCCTTGGGGTACGTATGAGAAGCAGGAGGTGACGGCGGAGTTGCGCGCGGGAGCCAATCTGATTGCGGTGGAGGTGACACACTTCGACGTCTCCAGCGGAAAAGCAACCCCTGTGGATACGCAGACGCCAATGAGCATGTGCCTCTATCTCGTGTATCGCGACGGGACGACGGAACTGCTCTCAAGCGCCAGTCCGGGATGGAAGGCGAGCCTGAACGCGGAAGGAGACTGGTACGCACCCGACTTCGCCGACGTGGCGTGGGCTGGGGCAGAGCGATACGTGCCGCACGCCGATAGCTTTGGCGCGCGCAGCGAGGGTCTGCCCTGGCCGACTGGACCGGTCGCCATACTGCGGCGCAGCTTCGAGGAGCGCAAGCCGATATCTTCGGCACGCTTATATGCCACGGCCATGGGAGCGTACAAGTTTCACCTGAATGGCGAGGTCGTGGGTGACCAGATCCTCGCGCCAGGGTGGATGGACTTCCGCGAGCATGTGCCGTATCAGGTATACGATGTGACGAAACAGGTACACGCGGGTAAAAATGCCATCGCCGCACTGCTTGCGCCGGGATGGTACAGCACACCGCTGATGTGGTCTCGGCAGGGCAATAACTACGGGGCCACGCAGCCGGCATTGAAAGCAGAGCTGCGCATTGAGCACACGGACGGCTCGGTCGAATGGATCGCGACCGACGACGCGTGGAAGGCAGATATGTCGGCCATCACGACAGCGGAGATCTACGATGGCGAGACCTTTGACGCACGCGCCGTGCAGCGCGGATGGGATACGGCCGCGTTCGCTGCAACCATGTGGTCGCCGGCTACACTCGTGCGTCCGAAGGAGCCGCGCATCGTCGCTCAGTACTTCGACCCTATCCGGCAAGAGCGCATGATGACTGCGAAAGAGATCACTAGTCCCGGACCCGGTGTGTATATCTTCGACTTTGGTCAGAATCTTAGCGGCGTGCCGCGCGTGCACATCGTTGGTCACCGCGGAGAAGATGTAAAGCTGCGTTTCGCTGAGGTGCTCAACGCGGATGGCACCATGTATGTCGAGAATCTGCGGACGGCGAAGGCGACCGACCACTTTATTCTTGCTGGCACGGGAAGCGTTGAGACCTACGAGCCGCAGTTCACCTTTCACGGTTTTCGCTACATGGAGATTACGGGCGTTGACCGGAAGCCCACGCTCGATGCAGCGACGATTGCCGTACTGCATACCTCGGCTCCCTTTACGACCACCTTCGCGACAGGCGACGGCATGGTGAACAAGCTCTGGACCAACGTGCTCTGGGGTCAGAGATCCAACTTCGTCGGTGTTCCGACGGACTGCCCACAGCGCGACGAGCGGCTCGGCTGGAGCGCGGATGCCCAGGTCTTCTGGCGCACCGCAACATTTAACATGGACCTGACAACTTTCAGTCAAAAGTATGCCGCCGACCTTCGCGGCACGCAGGTGAACACGGCGCTCTACGGAATCTTTGCTCCCGGAACCAGCACAGCAAATCCCGGCTATGGCGCGGCCTGGAGCGATACTGGTGTCATCATTCCCTGGACGGGATGGATCCAGAGCGGCAACCGCAAGATCATCGACGAAAACTGGCAGGGAATGGAGGCCTATGTCGGCAAGATCGAACAGGAGAACCCCAGCCACCTGTGGCGCAACGGGTATGGTGCAGCCTTCGGCGACTGGCTGACTCCGACAATCACAACGCCCGAGGACCTGCTCGCAACGGCTTATTGGGCGTACGACACATCGCTGATGCGGCAGATGGCACTGGCGACTGGACGGACATCGGAAGCGACACACTACCAGTTGCTGTTTGAGCAGATCCGAGCCGCGTTCCGGAAGGCGTACGTGCGCTCGGACGGCTTTGTCGGTGCGAATGATGCGTATGCGAGCATTCCCCCGCCGACGATGCATGCTGCTGACGAGATCACTGACAAGAAGAAAGTAGTTGAAACGCAGACGGGCTACGTTCTGGCGTTGCACATGGATCTGCTGCCGCACGAGCTCCGCGCCGCAGCAGCGGAAAAGCTGGTACAAAAGATCGCGGAGAACCATTGGCTGCTAGGCACGGGATTTCTGGGAACGCCGTATCTGCTCGAAGTATTGTCGGACACCGGGCACAGCGATGTGGCGTACCGGTTGCTCCTCAACAAAGACTATCCATGGTGGGGTTACTTGATAGAGCACGGTGCGACGACGACGTGGGAGCGCTGGAATGGCGACCAGATGCGGAATGATCCGAGCATGAACTCTTACAATCACTATGCCTATGGCGCAGTGGCCGAGTGGATGTACCGCTATGCAGCGGGAATTGATACGACTGCGGACGATGCGGGTTTTCACACGGTGGCGCTGCACCCGAACTTCGATTCGCGTCTCGGCCACCTCGAGTTTATGTACGACTCGGCCTATGGGCCGATCAGATCGGCATGGGCGGTGCGCGGCATCGATGTGGGGTGGAGCGTTACCGTGCCGCCGAACACGACGGCGCGCCTATCTATGCGCAGCACCAATGCAGGCTCGTTTACACTTGACGGCTTGCCCATTGAGCGGAGTGCGAGGGTGAAGGCAGACGGTGAGGACGTCTATCTTCTACCCGCAGGACGCTATCACTTCAAAGCAAAACTTAGTTCCTCAGAGCACCCAGAGGTTGCGGTCAACACTCGGTAATCCAGCACAGTAGACGAGGATTCGTTATGTTGTCAATCTACTTCCACCGCTCCACATACTGCATTGCATTTGTTGTTCTTTGTGCGAAGAATCTCTAGGAAGGAACACGGTGAAGATGCGGATGTCACGCTGTGAATGAACCCGATTGGGAAGGCGATCGCGCGAGAAATCCCGTCCTGCTCTTACTGCTCATTTTGTTAGTGTTGCAGGACATGCAGGGGCAGACGCATTCGAGCACAGCATCCGAGACGCTCTATGCCGAGGCCCAGAAGGCGCTCGCAGCTGGTCGCTTCGCGGAAGCGCATGAAGACTATCAAAAGCTGAGCAAACTAAGCCCGGGGATCGCCGAGATCCATGCCACGCTAGGCGCTATCGAGTATCAGCAGAAACTCTTCCCGGAAGCGCTTGAGGAACTGAACAAAGCACGCCGGCTGAAGCCTGACCTGCCCCGTCTCAGTGGGCTGATCGCCATGTCGCTTTCCGAGCTTGGCCGCTTCGAGGAGGCGCTTCCCGGCCTCGAAACAACCTTCAAGGAGACAGCAGATCTACAAATCAAGCGCATGAGCGGCCTTCAAATCGAGCGGGCCTACACCGGCCTGCATCGCGAGGCCGATGCTGTCGAGGTCGCGTTGACGCTGCAGCGGCTCTTTCCCGAAGATCCCGAGGTGCTCTATCACAACGAGCGCATCTTCGGCAGCTTCGCATACCTGACCGTGCAGCGGCTGGTGGAGGTGGCGCCCAATTCCGTGTGGCGGCACCAGGCGCAGGCCGAGGCGCTGGAGGCGCAGGGCTCGCACGACGCGTCCGTCAACGAGTATCGCGCTATCCTTGCAACCGACCCGCGACGGCCCGGCGTTCACTACCGCATCGGTCGTGTTCTTCGCGAGCTTGCGCACGACCGGCACGATCCCGCAGATCTGACCGCCGCCATGGCGGAGTTCCAGGACGAGCTGAAGATCGATCCGGAGAACGCCAGCGCACTGTATGAGGTGGGCGAGTTACACCGGCTCGCTGGAGAACTCGAACTAGCGCGGAGCCGCTTTGCCGCCGCTCTGAAGATTTACCCCGACTTCCCGGAGGCGAACCTCGGTCTGGGGACCGTGCTCTCCGACCTGCACCAGCCAGCCGAGGCCCTCGTGTATCTGAAGCGAGCCGTTGCCAGTGACCCTGGAGACGAGGCCATCTGGTATCACCTCTCGCAGGTAGAACGTTCTCTTGGACACACCGCGGCGCAGCAGCAGGCGCTGGCGCAGTTTCGCCGACTGCACGAGCACGGGCTGTCACAACCTCTGGTCTCGCCTCGCGACGTAAGCCGCCAGGAGATCGAAGGCGCATCGCCGGAATAAGGTCAAAAGAAAGCCTGGCTGCCGGTGTGATCGTGGAGCAGGAAGGAAGAAAAAGATGGACGGTAACTACCGGAAGCTCACGATCGGTCTCGTCGGTATTGGCCTAGAGGCGTACTGGAGCCAGTTCGAGGGCCTCGAAGATCGATTGCTCGGCTATCTTGCCGAGGTCGAGGGCAACGTCGCAGGTCCGACACGCACAGTGGTGAACTTGGGTATGGTTGATACGCCGCAGAGGGCGCTTGTGGCCGCGCATGCCTGCCGCCGCAGCGACATCGATATTCTTCTGGTGTACGTCACGACGTATGCGCTCTCATCGACGATCCTCCCTGTAATCCACCGCGCCAGGGTCCCAGTGATCCTGCTCAATCTGCAGCCCGCGCCTGCGATCGAGTACGAACGCTTCAACCTCATGGCTAGCCGTACCGCAATGACGGGCGAGTGGCTGGCGTACTGCAGCGCGTGCCCGATTCCCGAAATCGCCAATGTTTTGCGGCGGCTTGGTCTTCCGTTCCAACAGGTGACGGGCATGCTCCGCGACGATGCCGTCTGCTGGGACGAGATCGAGGGCTGGCTGCGCGCCGCCGAGGTCGTGCATACCCTCGCGCACAGCCGCCTTGGCCTGATGGGCCACTACTACAGCGGTATGCTCGATATCGCGACGGATCTGGTCCAGGTAAGCGGACGGTTCGGTCTTCATATCGAGATTCTCGAGATCGACGAGGTAACAGGTCTGCGCCGGAAGATCGACGGATCTGCGGCGGACCAATCCGCAGTGCAGGCGAAGCTGAAAGTCTTTCACGAGTTCTTCGAGGTTGAAGAGGATTGTTTGCAACACGAACTTGAGCGCGCCGCCATTACCGCGGTTGCGCTCGATCGCTTCGTTGCCATTAACGAACTCGACCTGCTCGCCTACTACTACAAAGGTAATGGTGTGCCGGAGAACGAGGACACCATGAGTTCCATCATCCTTGGTTGCTCGATGCTTACGGGGGATGGTGTTCCCATAGCGGGCGAGTACGACGTCAAGAACGTCATCGCGATGAAGATCATGGACCTTTTTGGTGCAGGCGGCTCGTTCACCGAGTACTATGCAATGGACTTCGCCGCCGATCAGGTGTTAATGGGGCACGATGGTCCCGGCCATCCTGGTATTGCGCAGGGCCGTGTGCGCGTTCGTCCGCTCGATGTATATCACGGCAAGATCGGCAACGGGCTCTCGGTCGAGATGTCCGTCCGTCACGGCCCGGTGACGCTGCTTGCCATCGTCGAGGATGAGCGCCGCGGCTTCCTGTTCCTTATCGCGGAAGGGGAGAGCGTGGAGGGTGCTGTACTCGAGATCGGCAACACCAACAGCCGCTATCGTTTTTCAGTCGGGGCGCGCCGCTTTGTGACCGACTGGAACGCACACGGCCCGGCCCATCACTGCACCATCGGCATCGGGCACATCGCCATCCAACTCGAGCAGCTGGCCGCCCTGCTCGACATGCGTGCGGTTCGTATCTGCTGACGAATGGCGCGCCATAGTTTCAGATGAGCGGAGCCTGAATACGAAGGAGGAATGATCTATGGAGAGAATCTGTTTTACGCTGAAGCTGCGTGCGGATCGCATCGAAGAGTATAAGGAACGGCATCGCGCCGTATGGCCTGAGATGCAGCAGGCGTTGCGCTCGACCGGATGGGGCAACTACTCCCTCTTTCTCGGCCCTGACGCGTTGTTGATCGGCTACCTGGAGACCGAGAGCTTTGCCGAGGCGCGCCGCCGGATGAAAGAACTCTCTGTGAATACGCGATGGCAAGCGGAGATGATGCCATTCTTCGAAGCTCCGGAGGAGCGGGCGGACGATGTCATGCAGCCGCTTCCTGAGCTCTTTCATCTCGACTAGATGTACTAGGTACGTCTCTAACCTCCATAGCGTTGCTTGGATCAATTTCATAAAGCTGTCACCTGCAGCAGCTCTCCAAATGTTAGGTTCACGCAAGGAGTTCCGCCAAATGAATCTTACGTTCCTCACCAGGTCGCTCTTCGTTTGTAGCTGCATCGTCACGACAGCTGCTCCTCTCCTCGCTCAGAACAATGCTGGCCCTCGAAATATCATCATCTTCGTCGCCGACGGGCTACGGAACGGCTCCGTCACTTCTCAGACGGCTCCCACCATGCTTTCTGTCCGGAATAACGGTGTTTATTTTTCGAACAGTCACTCTCTCTTCCCAACCTTTACAACGGCGAACGCCTCCGCCATCGCGACAGGGCACCAATTGGGAGACACGGGCGACTTCAGCAACACCATAGCGTCCGGCTTCCCTGTTTACAACACCGGCAACTTCGGTCTTCTTCCCGGTACCCAGACTCCATTTGTCGAGAATGATCTCATCCTTGCCGATCTGAACGATCACTTTAATGGCAACTATCTCAACGAGACGGCATTGATGGCACTCGCTCGACGCAACGGCTATAACACGGCATCTGTCGGTAAAGTAGGTCCGGTCGCAATCCAGGACGTCACTCAAATCAACCCGGTGGCCAGATCGATCCCTGCTCCCAATACAGTTTTTATTGATGACGCCACGGGTTCCGCTGCAGGTATTCCGTTGACAGCTCAGTTGCAAAGCGCCCTTACTGCCGTGTCACTCTCCCTCACCGCTCCGAACCGGAGCAATGGATGTGCGGCGACCGCACAGTGCAACAACGGCTACTCCGGTAATAATGTAACTCCCGGAACGACCTCGGCAAATGTGGTTCAGCAACAGTATTTTGCGAACACGTTAACCCAGGCAATCTTGCCGACGTTCGTTCAGAGCAGCAAGCCTTTTTATGTGCTCTTCTGGTCGCGAGACCCGGATGGTACGCAGCACAACCAGGGTGACAGCCTCAACTCCCTCACGCCAGGGATCAATGGCCCTACTTCGCTCGCCGCTATCAAGAATGCCGATAACAATCTAGCTCAGATTTTGGCTTACGTGCAGAGTAATCCTGCACTGGCCAACAATACGGATATCATTCTCACTGCCGACCACGGCTTTTCAACCATCTCGAAGCACGAAGTAGACGCGACCAGTCACAACTTCGTCAGTGACTTTGCGTCTACCATCACCTACAAAGACGTTACGGGTCGTCAGGAGGTCAATACGGGTTTCCTGCCAGTTGGCTTCCTGGCCCTGGATCTCGCACACGAGTTCAATCTGCCTCTCTTCGACCCTGATACGGTTCTCACCAGGAGCGGTGTTCGATCCTATTCGCCGGTCGATCCTACCATTCTGCAGGCCAGCGCTGCGGCGCTTCAACACCCGGCTTCTGGCAACGGCCTGATTGGTGGCACGGGTGCAATCCTGGATACTACGGACGCGCGCATCATCGTCGCCGCAAATGGCGGCTCGGATCTCATTTATGTTCCGAGTCACGACGCAGCAACCGTGCGTCATATCGTGACGTTTCTTGCTCAGCAGAGCTATGTTGGAGGTCTCTTTGTGGATGACGCCTATAGCGGAGATATCCCGGGAGCCCTTCCGCTCAGTTCAATCGGCCTGGTGGGCAGCAGTGTGACACCACGTCCCGCGATCTCAGTTAATTTTAAGACCTTCTTTCTGGATCCGAAAAACCTGCAGAGCGGTATCGAGATCGCCGACACCGGCCTGCAGGAAGGGCAGGGTATGCATGGTTCTCTGAGCCGCGCGGATACCTTCAACAACATCGCCGCAATCGGGCCAGACTTCAAAGCTGGCTATGTCGACCCTGTACCGATGAGCAATGCCGATATCGCTCCAACGCTGGCATCGCTCATGCATATCGATCTACCCTTCCAGGGCACCCTGACTGGTCGTATCATGCGTGAGGCTTTTCGAGACAACACAGACATTCCATCCTTCTCGACAGATAAACATTATTCCGGTCCTTCAAACGGCTCTTCTACCGTTCTCCTCTATCAGAGCGTCGGAGACGAGCACTACTATGATGACGCATGCCTGGTGAGCAGCATGGCAGCCAATACATCGGTAAACCCCTGTCGCTGACGATTGTTCGATTTGATTCAAGGAGAGAGGGTCGGTGCAGAGATGCACCGACCCTCTCTTTCGCTTCAATCCGCCTACCGTAAGGATTGCATGATCAAGAAAGCTACAATCTCCGGATGTGAGAACAATCGCCCCGCGTCGTTGAACGTTGCAAGCTTGGGTCTATGCCAGCCGCCTGTCACTAAGACCTAAAGGAAGAGCGGCGCTAGGACCAGCGTGATGGTAGCTAACAACTTGATGAGCACGTGAAGCGATGGGCCGGCGGTGTCTTTGAATGGATCGCCAACCGTATCGCCCACGACAGCCGCCTTATGAGCATCGGACTTTTTACCGCCGTACTTCCCGGTCTCAATCCATTTCTTCGCGTTATCCCATGCGCCGCCACCGTTGTTCATCAGCATCGCAAGCAGGATGCCGGAGATGGTTCCGACCATGAGTAGGCCTGCCACAGCGGAGGCACCAGCAAGATTGACCGGCACACCGTTGATGGAGGGGACCAGAAGGTTGACACCACCAGCAAGGCCTTCGGAGCCGCTGCCGTAGCTAGGGCTGAAGTGGCGAAAGATCAGGCCAACCGCGACCGGTAGACCAACGGCGAGACAGCCGGGAAGCACCATTTCTTTGAGCGCCGCGCCGGTGACGATATGCACGCAGCGTGCATAGTCGGGCTTCGAGGTGCCGAGCATAATGCCTGGATTCTCGCGGAATTGATCCCGAACATCTTTGACTACCATTTGCGCGGTGCGACCGACAGCCTTGATCGCCATTGAAGAGAATAGATAGGTGAGCATCGCGCCTAGCAGGGCGCCGACGAAAACGGGGATCTCCGCCAGGTTGATGTTGGTGAACGACCAGCCGGGAGGCATGTAGCCTCCGGGAACGTTAACCTTCGCGGCAACGATCGATTTAATCTCCTCAAGGTAGGCAGAGAAGAGCAGAAACGCCGCGAGTGAAGCTGAACCGATGGCATAGCCCTTGGTGAGCGCTTTGGTGGTGTTGCCAGCAGAGTCGAGCTTGTCAGTTTTATCGCGAACGGAATCAGGCTGATTAGACATTTCTATAATGCCGCCGGCATTGTCGGTGATAGGACCGAACGTGTCCATGGCAAGGATGTAGGCAGCGCAGGAGAGCATGCCCATGGTTGCAATGGCAGTCCCATAGATGCCTTTGGCATAGGTAGCAATTCCGGCTATGTGAACGTCCGCGAGACCGCGTACGCCGAAGTAATAGCTGAGCAGCAGCGCAGCAGAAATGACAATGACGGGAGCGGCAGGCGTCTCCATGCCGACGGCGAGACCGCTGATGATGTTGGTCGCCGGGCCGGTCAGTGAGGCCTCAGCGATCGATTGAACGGGGCGATATTTACTCTCCGTGTAGTACTGCGTAATCCAGACGAAAAGGAAAGCCGTGGCCATGCCAATGAGACCGCAGCCGAGTAGCCAGCCCGGATGAACACTGATTCCGTTGAGCATTCCGTATACGGCAAAAGCGAAGCCGCCCATCGCGAGCACCGCTGTTACATAGAATCCCCTGTTGAGCGCGCTCATCGGGTCCTCCGTGTCGTTCGTCTTAACGACAGCGACTCCGATTATGGAAGCAATCAGGTTGATGGCGTGAACGATCAGCGGAAAAAGAATACCTTTGATGCCGAACACCGGATAGAGCGCTGCGCCAAGAATCATAGCGCCTACATTTTCGGCAGCTGTTGACTCAAAAATGTCCGCGCCGCGGCCGGCGCAGTCGCCAACGTTGTCGCCTACTAGATCTGCAATGACAGCAGGGTTACGAGGATCGTCTTCGGGAATGCCAGCTTCAACCTTGCCCACGAGATCGGCTCCTACGTCTGCGGCCTTGGTGTAGATACCACCGCCAAGCTGCGCGAAGAGCGCCACTAGAGAGGCTCCAAAGCCAAAGCCGACGAGTTGATAAGGAACTTCTCGCGGATGGTCGAGTCCACCAAAGAAGAAAAAGAGTGTGCCCACACCAAGCAGGGATAGAGCCACGACGACCAGACCTGTGACGGCTCCGCCTCGTAGTGCCGCTTGGAGAGCTTTATTGAGCGACGATCGCGCGGCCGAAGCCGTACGAATGTTAGCCCGGATCGATACATACATTCCCGTGTAACCCGCGAGACCGGAACAGATCGCTCCAACCAGGAAGCTGATCACAGTCTTGAGAGCCAAGGGCGCAGTGCGAGACGAAGCATGGTAGCCGGCAAACACGACCACAGCGATTACAAGGGCCAAAATGCCGATCGTGCGGTACTGGCGTGAAAGAAACGCCTCCGCGCCTTCGCGGATGGCGTCGGAGATGGCCTGCATCTCGGGAGTCCCGGTGTCAGCCGAGAGTACACTGCGCGCAAGCACTAGCGCTGCTACCAACGCCAACACACCAACGCCAAGTGAGATCCATAACCAGCGCGAGTCATCGCCATGAACCGCGCTCGCAGCGTTTATTGGAAGATCCTGGAGCTCGAAGAACATTGCCGTGAGTATGCCGAAGTGCATGAGTTAACTTCCTCCTGAGAAAATGCAAGAATGATCATATCGCCGGACATTCTACAACGTTCACATACAAGAAAGATGCTTGCTGGCGATCCGCGAATTAGAGCACACGCTGTGGTGCTGGTCAACGCAGACGAATATAGCCAGACACAAATATAGCCAGACACTCAAACACGCTGAGGTGCAAAGACGCCAACACGATGCGACTGCCTAAGAGGACCCGATAAACCTTCGGATGCTTAGGAGCCCGAATTGCTGCCACGCTATCTCTTCGTCCGAGAATACCTTCAGTCCACAAATCCTACTTTCTTGTGAACAGTCGTTAGGGTGGAATAGTCTCCTCCCAGATCAGAGCAGACGGTGCTAGTGACATTTACCTGGTGCTTGGCTATGCTATCCAGCCGGTCACTGCAATTCGCTTCACAAGAGAATCTGGAGGCACGCCGAGTTGTACAGAATGAAGATTAAGGTCAGTAAGGTGTCTAAGAGCAGCACTGCGATGGCTTAGAAGAAAAGCGTTCCTTGGTGCTCTGGATTCGCCTCGCCCTCCTGCGTTGTTGCGCTACTTGGGGGTGGGCGGTATGGGCTCTCCTACAGGCGACGACTGCGGGAAGCGCTGTCCATGGGGCGATGCATAGGGCCGCTCGTTGAAGGTTGTCCACCGGCGTGATTGGCGCGCATCCGCAGAGTGGTCCTTCGCATCCCACATGTCCGCGGACATGCCGTTGAGGTCATAGACCACCTTGCCGTCGCGAAGTGTAAGTTCACAGACGAGCTTCTTCGTGCCCAACATCTTAGTGTTGTACATGTCGACAAACCCAAAGCTGCCGGTCTCAACCGAGAGTACAGCGACATCCGCACCCGAACCGACAGAAAGATTCCCGAGCTGTTCCTGCTTGATCTCGTGCGCAGGATGCGAAGTCATCTGCGCCACCACCTGCGGAATGGTCTCGCCGATCACCATCAGCTTGTCGGCAACGTTAAGAAGGTCTTTCATACCGTTGTTCATCGAGCCGACATGAAGGTCGGTCGAGATGGAGTCCGGCAGATAACCTCCCTTGAGAATAGGTGTAGCGACCGTCCAGGCGAAGGAGCCGCCGCCGTGACCGACGTCGCAATAGATGCCGCGCTTCTTCATCACGAGAAGAGCTTCGGAAGCGAGACCTGTCTCAGAGTTCTGCTCACCACGTAAACCGGAAAAGCAATGGGTGTAGATGTCTCCAGGACGGAGATGTTTCGAGACCAGATCGAGCAAAGGACGCTCAGTGCGACGTGTGCCGTAGTCGATCATCACTGGAATGTTCGCGATGTTGCCCGCAATGACAGCCTGGTCGTAGGGTTTCCACTCAGGTCCTGTAAAGTGCGCACTCTTGATGCCGACAATCACCCCTGGAAACTGCCTGGCCTTCTCGCCCGTGAGCTTGCCGTCCATATCTTCAAGATTGTCCTCGTACTTGCTGCCCCGCATGCCCGCACCAACGATATTGAGCATGGACAGAACCCGGGTCGTTGAGCGATCAATGATCTTGTCCTTGAAGTCGTCAAAGTTGCGCAAACCGGAGCTGCCGGCGTCCACCACCGTGGTCACACCGTTACGGAGCGTGAACCCGTCGGGGTAGACCGAGAGGTCGCCAGCATAAGAACCACGTTCACCCGTACCCGCAAAGACATGGACGTGTAGATCGATCAGGCCCGGGGTTACGTACAGGCCGGTCACGTCGATGGTTTTAAGCGCATCCTTCGGGTTGAGGTTTGCACCAACCGCGGCTACTTTGCCGTCTTTGATGCCGACGTCCCGCATGGCGTCTATTTTGTTTTTATCGTCAAGAACGTGACCGCCCCGAAGAAGAAGGTCATATGCAAGCGGATTGGCGGGTAGTGGCGGTCCTCGTCGGCCCTCCTGCGCAATCCCAATGGTGGAACAAAGGATAAGGCAGCCGAGAATAGCGTGTACAAAATACTTAGCGGTCATTGCAATACGCCTCGAGTTTTTTCTTAGTGCATCGTGGTGGAATGATGTGCGCAAGACAGTAGAGCCGGAGGAGCAACGGCTCTAGGGTTCATTGGCTCAGGCCTTTGTTGCCTTAAACGTTGCGACACCATACTCGCCAAGCTTGACATCGCCCGAGAAGGTGTCACCGGAGACCACGCCCGTAAAGGTATACGGCACCTCGTATCCGTTGGCCTTCATCACGCTCCTCAGTATTACGTGACTTGCATCCACCGTGCCGTGGAAGGTCGAAGTGAAGATCTCGCCCTTCTGATCTCCGGAGAGCACGTCACCATTCTGCTGAAGGATGAATTGTTGCCGGCCGATGCCGCGAACATACTGGATAGTAGCGTTCCAGGTGCCGGCGAGCTTTGCCGTTTGCCCTTGATAAATTTGCGGGTTCTCGAAGTGACCGGGGTTGCGAAGGTACTTCGATATCTCCTCAGCAACGACCTTGTAGTCGCCTGGCTGCATCATGTAGGGCATGATGCCAATCGATGAGCTCATCATCTCCGGACGCCGGCCCTGGCCGCCGGTGACGAAGATGCGCGGCGTGCCCTTGTCGAGCTTCTCGACCAGTTCAGTACCCGTGATGCCGACCTTCGCAGCATCCCACTGGATGCTGAGCGTGGGAGCACGGTTCGAGAGATCTTCGTCCGGCATCTGAACCTGGGTCGTGACGGATGGAATGTCTTTTACCGCATTCGCAATGTAGTTGTCCCACTCCAGCCATTGGTGCTGTTCCGCATCGTGGTCGCGCTTGTACCACTGGCGCACGGCCGCCAGCATTCCCATCGCCTCTTCTTTGCCGACCTTCAGCGCGCGGCCCCAGTTGTGGTGGGGAGCGGCATTCCAAAAAGCTGCAGCGCATAGGTCTTTGGGCCCAAGCAGAACACCCGCGGCTTGAGGTCCCCGCATGCACTTGCCGCCCGAGTAAGCGACGAAGGTCGCTCCTGCTGCGAGATGGATATTCGGCACAACGGGCTCTTCAGCAGCCGCATCAACGAAGACAGGAACACCTTTCTCCTTTGCGATGGCGCAGATGGCCTTGATGGACAGCGGCTCCTTGAAAGCGCGCGGGCCGGATAAGATGTAAATCATGGCGGTATGTTCGTTGATCTTAGAACGCAGCTCTTCATCGTCTTCGACCTCCAAGATTTCGGGGCCAGACATGCGCACACCGAAATCGTAGGGATTGCGCGAGTACTTCGGAATGATGACCTGGTTGCGCTGCTTGACATACGGCATGGCCTGCGCGCGCTCAGGGTCCGTACCGCAGACACAAGCTACAGTTGCGAGGGCAATCGCGGCTTCGCAGCCCACCGTGACGATGGCGCTCGGCGCACCCATGTGCATGGCGATCTCCGCACCCACCGCGGACATCAGCTCATCCAGCTGAACATAGTACAGCGAGGCCTCGAACATCGCCTGCTTTACTTCCGGCAGCGATTGCGACCCTGAGATGATGGTAAAAGTGCCGCGGGCGTTCACAATGGGACGGACGCCAATCTGCGTGTAAAGATTGTTCGATGCTGTGCCTGTGCCGGCGAGCTGCGTCTTCGCGGTCATAGGATCCATCGCAGCGTCGGGCGAACGATCGATCATGACGGCGGCAGTAGCAGAGAGAGGAGCTATAGCCGCGGCGGCCGAGAGCATGCCGGACTGCCTAATAACTTCTCGTCTTGACCAGCGCGGCTTGGGTAAGATAGACATAGTTTTTGCCTGTTCTTTCATTGTTACTTCGAGCCTTTATTGATATTTTCTTGTCACTTACCCGCCAGTCACGTGACCACGGGAGAGGCCCTTACAGGGAGGCGATGCAATCGATCTCAACTAGGGAGTCGCCGGGGATTCCGCCTGCAGCGGCGATCGTGGTCCGAACTGGAGGAACGCTGCCAAATCGGCCCGCGTATGCCGTGTTCATCCGCGTGTAGTTAGCCAGATCGCTCAGATAGACGTTGACCTTGAGTACCTTCTCCATGGACGAACCCGCGAGGATGAGGTTCTGTTCAAGCTCATCGAGAACATGCTTGGTATGCTCCTCGATGGTGCCGGGGAAATGAGCCCCAACTCCAGCAAGGAAGACAAGATTGCCGAAGGTGATGATGCCATTGAAAAGAGGCGCCGCCTTGGGCGCGGCCGCAGTGCTTGCTGCAGCCGTGCTCGCAGCGGCGCTGGCTGCAGGTGTTGCGGGAGTGTTCTGGGTGGCTGGCGAAGCAGCGCCGGCAGGGCGACGGACCGCTCTCTTCTCCCACACAATGCTGGATTGCGCTTTGGCGTTCGGGGCGAACAAAGACGTTCCGGTAACAGCAGCGGCCGCAACTGCGGCATTCTTCAAAAGACTTCTACGTGATTGCTTATCCATGAGAACAATTTCCTTTCCTGAAGCTGGTTATGTCTTCTGGGTGAGAGCCGCGCGAATACGCCGGCCCACGATCATATCTTCGCCGGGTTGCAGCATCCATACCCCGACCACGAGTGTATTTGCATCCGACGGAATGCCCTGATTAGGTTTCTGGCCGGTATTCGGGTTCAGTTCAATCGACGGCTTTTCGGCAGCCAGAGTGGTCACGATCTGGCGAGTTGTAACGCCGGTGACCGCCGGGTCGAAGCGTATCAGGAGATGTGGAACATGGTTCGCGATCTTGGGGACAACCGTCTCCGTCATGACTGAAGGGATATCCTTAACCGCATTCACGATGCGATCGACTCGCTTCTGATAATCGTCTTGCATCGATTCTTCCGTGTGCGAGAGAACCCAGTCGACAGCCGCGACCATGCCGACGATCTGCTCCTTCGCAACTTTCATGCCACGGCCAACTCCGTCTCCTGGATTGTTGTTTTGATGTGCAAGGTCGATCAGGTTCTTTCTGCCAAGAAGAAGACCAGCATTCTGTGGGCCGCGCATTCCCTTACCCCCTGAGAAGGCGACAAGATCGAAGCCCATGCCGGTGTATCTCCACAAATTGGAGATAGGCGGCATATCGGCAGCCGCATCCAAATGGCATGGGATGCTGTGGTCGTGCGCGACGCGCAGCCACTCTTCCCGACCGATCTGCGCACCGCCAGCAGGTCCATCCTCTTCTTCTGCAGCGTTGAAGAAGTTGGTCATTACCGCGCCGCCTGCGCTGCAAGCACGTTTGAAGTCGTCGAGCGTTACGACCTCGGTCACACGCGCTCCGCATAGAAACATCGCGTGATCGTAACCATACCGATGCGCACGCTGCACGATAACCTGATTCTTCATGCCTTCGATAGCCTGTGGCATGTCAAGGGAACTCATCTTATTTGCGTGCTGCATGCATGCAGCGGTCGCGAGCGTGATCGCTCCCGAGGCTCCCGAGGTCACGACCGCACCTTCACATTTGAGACGTCGAGCAATGTATTCGCCTGCTTTCATCTGCAGGTCACGCAGACGAACAGGATGAAGGGCGGCTCTCTGTACCGCGGCAAGTACCTCTGGGGGCATGCAGGCAGCGGTTAACGTCGTGTACGTGCCTGCAGCGTTGATAATTGTCGGAACACCTAGCTTCGCATAATAGTCCTCACCTGCTATCTGCGCCGTCGGTGAGGCATATGCTTCTGCGGACGAGGCCAGAGGTGCCGCTCCGAGCGCCGCTATCGCTGAGCTCGCCCAGCGAAAAAAGCGGCGGCGAGATAAAAACTGAGATGCAGTGGATGCTGACATACAGTCGCTCCTTAAGTGTGAAGACTCTCTGCGGGATGGACGAGAAAGGCTTTGTTAGAGCCCTGCGGCTATAACGAACAGGGTGACAACTACCCCCTTCGAAGCCCGTCATGCCGAATCAAATCCGGCCGAACTGTCTAACCGCCTCCACGATCGAACGGAACTTCTCGATATAGGGGTACATGCTGTGCTCGCTTGAATCTAGCTTCTGAGCAAGGATGAGAACTTCCGCAGCTCTCGCCCGGGAAACGACGACAACACCATCCTGATCAGCAACGATAATATCGTTAGGCTCGATATGCGTTCCGCCAACTTCAATTGGAATGTTCATGCCTCCAAACCGATAGTGCGACACGGACGTAGAGGGCACAGCGCCTGTCGCGTAAACGGGGAAGCCAATCTTCTTCAATTGTGGAAGATCACGAACTCCTCCACCAATGACCGCTCCAGAGAATCCGCGCGCAAACATGGCAGTGCCCATCAAGCCTCCCATGCCCGCGATGTCTGCACCATCTTCTACCTGCATGACGTAAACAGAGCCAGAGCCGCCGCCATCAATCGCCGAAAGCATACCCGATAAGGCATCTGGATCCTTATTCTCTTCTTTCTTGAGAAGCACCGTCAGCGCACTGCCAGCAAACTTGGTTGAGAAGATGGGCTGCATGGTGTGCGACATATAATGCTTCTCGTGCAAAAGCTGTTCTTCAGCGTCCGATACGGAGGCCGCTTCGACGTGGCGATATGCCTCAATCATCTTCGCCGGATCGCTTTCGTATGCGGCCTGCGTGAGCGGCGTATCGGCATGAAGTATCAGGCCGAGGCCAGTCGTGAAAAAGGCCATAACCCCGGTTACAAAGTAAGCGCTTTTCCGAACGGCCATTTGTCGCCGATTAATGAACATGAGCTTCTCCGAGCGGCGTATCCAGTTAGCAGCATCCTATCCTGCGAAAGCAGAAAACAAAAGATTCGCCGAAGCTCTTCGCCGACTTCGTTTGAAAATCGTCTAGGTGTTAGAAATTGAGTTTCGCTGCGAGCTGCAGCACACGACCCGTGTTTTGTGCTGAGGTGACGGTGCCAAAGGTTGACCCTGAGGTGAAGTTGAACTGGCCGGTCACAGGATCCACATTGGGAAGCGTGACATTAGGATTCGACGGATTAGGATGGTTGAAAAGATTGAAGGCTTCAGCGCGGAATTGTGCTGTCAAATGCTCGAAGACGTGGAGATTCTTAAACATTGAGTAGTTGACATTGATCTGACCGGGACCAATCAGATCGTTGCGGTGGAGATTGCCAAAGGTATAAAACGTGGGAATCGAATAGGCAGACGCGTCGATACAGCTTGATTTTGACCCGCTGGTGCGCGTGTAGCGACTACAGGTCGATGCTCCGGAATGTACGTAGTTCGGACGCTGCGTTCCAACACCCCCAACGTTCGCCCGGTCATCGGCGATGGCGACATTGAACGGCATTCCACTCTGCAGGCTCACGATGGTATTCGCTTGCCATCCGCCGATCACCGCCCGGGTGAATGCGCCAAATCGTGTCAGCTCCGGCAGCGCATAGGTGACTGTACCTACAAAGCGATTGCGAATATCCCAGTTCGCATTGCCATAGTCCGCCTTCAGGTTGTACTGAATCATAGGGGTGCCCCCGCCGTTCGCATCGGCAGAGGTATCAAGCGTATGCGACCAGGTATATCCGAGGTTGACGTCCAAGCCACGATACGCGCGCTGGCGAAAAATTACAGTCATACCATGGTACGTCTCGAATCCGTCGTTCTGGATTTGTCGAATTTGCCCAAACAACTGATTGGGGCGGCGCGGATTTGTAGAACCGGGGCCGGGTAGAGGCTGATTGGAGTAGAGCGAATGATCTAGATCGATCGAACGCGAGCCAAGATATTGCAGTTCAAACGCGCTGTCCTTCCAGAGTTCAACGCCAGTATCCAGGTTCCACTGATACAATCTAGGCGTCGGCAGGTAGTAGTTATCCGTAAATGCAGACACATACGTGTTGGGAGTACCGGCGACTGGTGGAGCGGCTCCGCCGCCGCCGCCAGTAGGATTCGCAAGATTGAGATTACCCGAGGCGTTCTTACCAACGTTGCCCGTATAAACCACCGAAGCCGCTAACGGATAATTTCCGGTGGCCAGCGTAAATGCGTTGAGATGATTGGGGTTGTAATAGATGCCGCCACCCGCACGGACTACGATCCTATCTGCGGCTCGGTACGCTAGACCCAGGCGCGGCGAGTAGAGATCGTGGTTAGGGCCGGTGAATTTGAAACCGGGTACTGGAGAGAAGGCGGCACCCGTGGTTGCGGTGCTGACCGGAATGAGCGCAGAATTATTCACATTCAAAATTCGTGCATTGCCGTTCAAACTGTACGGGACGGTCGGAAGTTCATAACGAAAGCCATAGAGTACGGTCAGCTTCTGCGTAGCCTGCCAGTTATCTTGCACAAAGAAGCCGTCGCGCCATTCCCCAACTGAGCCCTTTATCTGGAACACCGGCGTCGTGGTCTGGTAGATATAGCCAGTCAGGAAATCCGCGGCGCCATCCGTCGAATAGCTGCCGTTGAAATTGAATTGTCCACGGTTCTGGTTCTGCGCCGAGCGGCTGATGGTCATGCGGCGGATATCCGCACCAGCCATTAAATTGTGCTTGCCGCGGCTGTAGCTGATCTGGTCGTAGCCATGCAGCGTACGATCGTCCTGAAACCAGTTTGTGCCCTCGGCACCGAGACCGGTGTAGTTGGTGATCAGCACCGTTGGAAGGCCGGGGTTGCCGTTGGCCGTATCCGCCGTGAAACCTGGGATCCCTAGGGCCGTACCGGCACCCTGCGACCCGTTGGTGTAAAAGGCATTCAACTGGTTGGAGGAAAATTTGTTATATCCAACGCGAAGATCGTTGATCAGCCGAGGCGTGATGATGTGCGTATACGCGAAAATGCCGTTCGAGTCGATCGTTGGAGAGGAGGAGGTGGTGGTCTCGACGACGTTCCCGGTTAGACTGTTGCTCTTCTCATAGGTGTACCGGACGAACAGGCGTACCTTCTCCCCAATGTTGTAGTCGATCCGGTCTAAGGTCGCATTTTTGTTGAATGAATTATTGATCGTTCCATTAAAATTATTCACTGTTCCCGGCAGATTTGGGTGGGGGTAGTAGGCCAGCAATTTTTGTGCGTAGGGAGAGATATTGGTGATCTGGTTATTCACATAAGGCGTGTGATTGACAGGGTTGTAGATCTGCTTGGAAATGGCAGAGAAGTCGCCGGTTCGCATCGCGTCCGTGATCAGCGTTGCGATCACGGATGTTTGATTGATTTGACGCAAACCCTCGTACGATCCCATGAAGAATGCCTTGTCCCGGCCATTATAAAGATGAGGAATCACAATAGGTCCGTCCAGAACACCGCCAAATTGGTTGAAGCGAAGCTCAGGGATACGGGTGGCGTGGCCGGTCGTCCAGGACTTTGCATTGAAGAAATCGTTCTGCAGGTAGTCGTACACCGTCCCGTGGATCTTGTTTGTTCCCGATTTTGTATCCACGTTGATGTGGACACCCATGTACGCTCCGTACTGCGCCGTGTAGTTGCCGGTTTGCGTCTGGACCGCAGCAACAGCATCCGGGTTCGGGGTGACCGGCGAGGTCGAGATGAGCGAGTTCATGATCGTGATGCCGTCCAGCGTCAACGAGTTCGTTACTTCGCGAGTACCGGCGCCAATGAAGTCTGCACCTGGTGGAACGCCGGTATAGCTGGTCTTCGGGCCGACGATGATGTTCGAAGCCGTTGCCGCCAGTTCCAGTACACGACGGGTGTTGTTCGGCAGGTTCTCTACCTGCGCCGTGCTGATCGTTTCGCCGATAACTGCGTCATCGGTCGAGAGCGCCGGTGTCGTCGCCGAGACCGTAACGGATTCATTCGCGGACCCCATTGTCAACACCACATCAGTACGCACTGCGAGATTCAGAGTAACAACGACGCCTGTAGCCGTTATTTTGCGGAAGCCTGTCAGATCGACGACAACGTCATACTCTCCGGGAATAACGAATGGAATGGAATAGAAGCCCTCACCGTTCGTCACGCCCGCATACTCGACCCGGGTATCACGATTAATTCCGGTGACTTTGGCGCCGCCAACGACATGACCTGCGGGGTCAGTCACTGTGCCAACAAGAGAGGTGTTGTTAGCAACCTGTGCGTGTGCAACTAGAGCACAAAACGAAAGAGCAAAGCATATGAGGAGCTTCTTCAAGTTTTCAACTCCTGTCACCTCGGCGTGCCGGGATAATGAAGTGGATTCGCATCGCGGCGCAATCTTGTGGAAAGATATCCCGTCGCCGGGTGTTTCTTTTAGAGTGACCTGATTACATCACAGTACCGGAAGCCTGTCATGAGGTACTTCGCAGGACCGGCAAATGGCCGGCAGGATGTGCGCTTATTTTCTAGAGCCAAATAGCCTGAGATCAGAGGCATAAAGGAGTGAGTCGCGCCCTGGTCTTAGAGTTCTGCACGCGAGACGCTCGCATGCTCTTCTGGTGGACCGCGCGGAATTCAAGATACGTCAGGCCGCCAATGAATACACTCGAGAGCCGTTGCCGTAGACTTTCCGGGTCAAACAGTTCAACATCGTTCACCGAAGAAGCGATACTGCGCAGAGTTGTCCAGAGTACAGTAGTAGGAGAACGGCCCTAGGTAGGGAACGACTCTAGGTCCAACGCGCTCGTTCACTCGGTGTGAGCGGCAGAGAAAGCACTTTGCCTTGCGCTCCAGATTGAAAGGACGTTTCGAGGATAGCCATGACTGCAATGGCATCCTCCGCGGGAATAGGCGCTTGCTGTCCGGCCTGAATCGCATCGCGTATTCCTATGTAATACATCTGCTGATTGCCGACCGGGCAGAGCACGTGTCTCTGCTCGCCGGTAGCGCCGTCGTAGAGGATACCCGGGTCCGGATCATAGCCAAAGCCCACGGAACCGGGAAGCATTCCAGCTATCAGTTGCCTCTCCTGAACATCCGCACCATACTTCGCCCAACTCGCTCGCGTGCCGTGAAGGACGGAACGGGCGCCCCCACCTGAGACGAGCAACGAGCTATGGAGGATGACTCGCAAACGATCATAGTTCAGTTGTACGTGGGCCCAATCATCTGTCTGTCCACCGTCACGCAGTGTCGCGAAGCTCGCATCGACCGTATTTGGAAGGCCAAACAGGTGCAGCGCTTGATCGATCAAATGAGGTCCAAGATCAAACCATAAGCCTGCGCCCGGGCCCGATCTCTCGCGCCAGCGTTGGCGCACATGGGGCCGAAAACGATCCATGTGGCATTCATAGTGCGAAACTTCGCCGAGTACACCCGAATCGAGAAACTCTTTTGTGGCGAGGATCTCACTGTCCCAGCGCCGGTTGTGAAAGACGGAGAGAAGTCTGTTGTGTTCTGCCGCGATTTTGGCAAGCAAACGAGCCTCCTCCAGGGTGATGGTGAAGGGCTTGTCGACTACAACGTCTTTTCCTGAGCGCAATGCGGCAGCGGCAAGAGGAAAGTGGCTTTCATTCGGTGTGGCGACAACAACGAGATCGACATCCGGGTGCGTCGTCACGTCGGCGGCAGGGCAGACTCTGGCTTCGGGTATATCTGCGTGCACAGCCTCATGTCGGCTTGATCCTACGACCGTCAATACAAGCCCCGGCACCGACCGGATCAGTGGAGCGTGAAAGGTCTTTCCCGCAAACCCGTAACCAATCAATCCAACACGAATCAAGTGTGCCTCTCTCTTCATGGTATCGCTTAGGCTATGCTAACCGCAGGTGAGGAGGATACATGTCAATTGAACCTCTACGCTCGTGGAGGTTCAGATAGAGTACCGGGTTTGTTGAAATGCCTGCAGGACGCGGATGGTGCGTTGACAGCACCTCCTGCAGTGTTGGATAGTGGCGTCATGTAGGGCATAAGATCACTTCCTCACTTCGAAGCACACTTTCAAGTTCCTTTCTGGAGGGATTCAGACCCTGTCGCCGGCTCTGACAGTCTCCGGAACAAAAGTTCGCTGGAGCGTTATGCCGACGATTGTCAATCGACAGGATCCTCGTTTCGAACTTGCACATCGTGGCCACAATCTTCGCTTTCCATCGACCGAGGCGGATGCGGCAGGCCGGATTGCCTACTGCGAAACCCCGGAGGACGCCGTCGCCGCGCTGCAGAAGGTGCTCGATTCCGGCTTGCGGCCCACGGTGCGCTCCTCCGGCCATTGTTATGAGGACTTTGTCGCCAACAATCCAAACGGTGTGATTCTCGATGTGAGCCTGCTCAACGCCGTACGCTCCGGACTCGACGGTTCCGCACCGTATCACGTGCAGCCCGGCGCGATGCTCGGCAACATCTACCAGGAATTCTACAAGCGGGCTAATGTCGTACTTCCGGGCGGCACGTGCTTCACCGTCACGGCGGGTGGTCATGTCAGTGGTGGCGGCTACGGCGTACTCGCGCGTCTGCGAGGCATAACTGTCGATTGGCTCTCCTCGATTGAGATCCTTACGGTCGACACCAGCGGCAAGGTCGTAGCCCGCCTAGTCGACAAGAGCCACGATCCCGATCTCTTCCGCGCCCTTCGCGGTGGCCAGGGATCCAACTTCGGCCTGATTACCGGCTTTTCCTTCAACGAACTTCCGCCCGCCCCTTCTGAAGTTCTGCAGGCTGGCATCTCGTTTGACTGGACGACCATGACGCCGAAAAAATTCGTGAATATCCTGACTACCTACGGTGCTTACTGGGAAGAGCATGACCAGAATAAAGAAACATGGGGATTGTTCAGCTATATGGGCCTGAACAGTAAATCCTCCGGACGTTTCGGCATCAATGCCCTCTTCACCAATCCTAACGGTCTCGTTACGGATGTGTCAGTCCTTACGGATTTCCTCGACCGCTTCGAAACCTGCAATCCCATCGCCGAAGCGCCTCCCGGGTACACCGCGCATGAAGATTGGCGGAGCAGCGGAGTTGGAACCGCCCACCGGACGCTCAAGGGAGATTCCGTCTGCTACGGCGAGCATACGATGAAGAAGAGTTCGTGGATCGAGTCAACCATCGCTGGCAGTGGCGGCAGCATCGGCAACGCTTCGCGCGCCAAGTACAAGTCCGCGTACATGAAAAAGAATTTTACCGAGGGCGAAGCACTGGCGCTCTATAAACTACTCTCGGGCGAAAGCTCTCACGGACTCGTCGTAGCCGTTGACTCGTATGGCGGCGCTACGAACAACCTCGCTCGCGCCAAAGATACAGCCATCCCGCAACGGTCGTCCATCATGAAGCTGCAGTATCAGACCTACTGGCAGGATGCGGAGGATGACATTGGTCGGCTGAAGAGTATTCGCGATACGTATACCGCCGCGTACTCCACCGGGGTTGCCGACCAGGCACATCTGGGTACGCCCTATCCCAACGATCACTACGACGGCTGTTATATGAACTATCCAGACGTCGACATGCTGGAGCACGAGTACTGGCCTCAGCTCTACTACGGTACCGGCGATCTCTATGCCTTCCTCAAAGATGTAAAGAAGAAGTACGATCCTCACAACGTCTTTCACCATGCCATGTCGATCCGGGCCTAAGATCGACGACACATCTGGTACATGGAGGTCAGCTTGGCTCGGGACACACGCCTGACGCGCAGAACGTTTATACAAACCCTTGGGTCCCTGTCCGCACTGGGCGGTTTGGCTACGACTGCCCCGTGGGCGTCTCCCGTAACTGTCCGTGCTCGGCTCTCGCAGACGCCGCGGTTTGGTTTTGTGGCCTCGTCTGAGGGAACTATTCATGTGTTCTCCATCAGGCGCGGTGGTGCATGGACGCAAACGCAGACAGTCGCGTCGGCAGCCCCAGTATCGCTCACCCTTTCTCCCGACCAACAATTTCTCTATGCGGCAAACGCCATTACAAGCTTCAATCATCTGCCCACCGGATCGGTAGAGTCATTCGCAGTCAATGCGCTTACCGGCAGTCTGAAGCTGCTCAACCGGCAGGCGCTGGCACTCTCCTGCACGAGCCCGAGACATCTTGCCGTATCACCGGACGGCCGTCATCTCGCCGTCGCGGTGGCTGGTGGCGCCTACAACCTTCTCCCGCTCAACAGCGACGGTTCTATCGGCCGTGTCACCGCGTCCTTTAAGCAGATCGGCAGGGGCGCGCATCCCGGGCATCGGGTCAAAGCCTCACCGCACTTGGTACTCTTTCGCGATGACGGTACACTCCTTTCCGTCGACCCCGGCAGTCATCACCTCTCCACCTTCACGGTTACAGACGACGGCGCTCTTTCCAAAGAAGCACATCAGTCCACGGCGCCGGTGGGTGGTCCAGCCCACATGATTGCTCATCCCGCAGGCGGTTTGCTCTACGTCGCCGGCGCACTCGAGCCAATCATATCGAGCTTTCGCTATCACCCCGGCTCCAGCGCCCACGTGAAACATTCTTTAGAACTCGTGCAAACCCTCCGTCTGCCCACCGATCGAGGAGTTACCGGTCTCGCCATCCATCCCTCTGGCTTGCACTTGTTCATAGGGGATCTACTTGGCATCTCGGTTGCGCGTACCAACGCCTTGGGCGAGCTCGAACTCGCAAGCCGCGCCGTAGAAGGCGTGAGCGCTCCAGCCGGACTCGTAGCATCAACCGAGGGCGCACACCTGTTCACGCTCAACAATGAGAATGGCATTCTGACCCGCTTCGACGTCGATACGGGGCGCTCGACTCTTTCGCATCCGATCGAGCTTGCAAGGCTGATAAGACCTGCCGCAATCGTGCTCAGGCATCTTTAGGGAACCCTGATGGTCGTGAGCAGGCGGGCTTTAGACCCCTCGGAAGCTAAGCGGAATCAATAAGGGTTTAACGAGGCAAGTGTTGTCAGACAGCGAAAGTAGTCCCAAAGCGACCAGGACAGGAGTCTCCTTGAGGCCAGGATCTCGCATCGCACTGCTACTGCTCCATGCCGCGGCTTGTCTCTCTTTTAAAACAGCATGTGGACAAGATGGCATGCAGGCGGCGACCCCTCATCCCGGCAGCGCATGCTCCAACCTGCCGCACTCTGACCATCCCAGGGCGACGCTTTCGAATGGCAAGCTCGACGCGGTCCTCTTTCTTCCAGACCCAATCCATGGCTACTACCGTTCCTCGCGCTTCGACTGGGCTGGGGTGATCGGGTGTGTTTCCTACAAGGGTCACACCTACTTCGGCGAATGGTTTCCTCATTACGATCCCATGTTGAACGATTCGATTACCGGCCCGGTTGAAGAGTTCCGCTTGCCTGAAAGTGAACTTGGCTATAACGAGGCCGCAGTTGGCGGGCACTTCCTGAAGATTGGCGTAGGCGTCCTTCGTAAAACTGGAAACTCACCTTACAGCTTCAGTACGACCTATCCCATCGTCGACATGGGCAAACGTACCACTCGCGTATCAAAGCGAAGTGTTACGTCAATCCAACTCCTAAGGACGGATCTCGGATACTCCTATGAATATGCAAAAACCGTCCGACTAGATAAGCATGAAGCCGCCCTCACGCTTGAGCACACGTTGAAAAACCTCGGCTTGAAGACAATTGAGACGAATGTATACGATCATGATTTCTTTATGTTGGACAACAGGCCGACCGGCCCTGGAACAATCATGCGCCTTGGATTCAGCCCGGTCTCCAACAAGGAGCTTTCTCCCGGTGCAATGATCGCAGGCGATGAGATCAGGTTTACAGGCGCTCCCACGCCCGGGCATAGCCCGCAAGGCTATCTCACCGGGTACACCGGGCGAGCGGGCGAGTACAGCATCAACTTCGAAGACGTCGTCACCCACGTAAGCGTGGAACAGACTTCGCCTTCCCCGATAGCCAAGTTCTACTTCTGGTCCACGCCAACAACGATCTGTCCTGAGGCTTACATCCACATCAAGGTACTCCCCGGAGAGACTCAAAGCTGGAAGATCCTCTACCGTTTCAGCGCTGAATAGCTATGTGCGGTCGGAACGCACAGCCTTTGTTCATGGGCAGAACCCTGATCCTTGATCTGAACCGCGCGAATCTCAACGCCGGCCTTCAACGCATGCCGTCCAAATGCGAACTCGCGTTGTCGACAAACGAACATGTGTTCCATGTCGAGATGGGAAGCATTGCCGACGTGGTAGCACCCATCATTGGAAAGCAGCCCGTCGATTACCGTATCGGGCTTCAGAATGGAAATACTCCCGCCTTCATACGCGAGGAAGGAACGCTCTCCGAGCACGGGCCGATTTAGAGTCTGGAACAGACTAGCCCTGCTTTTTTCCTACCTGCTGTCGTCGGTGGCTAGAGGCGCTGGTGAAAGGCTGTGTAGTGTTTGCATGTATCTGTGTGAACACGAGAAATTTAGGATCCCTATGACGAACCGTTGCTGGAGAGGAACATCTTGCATCTAGTCAATAGCTACTGCGAGGGAATCATGTCATTTGATACAAAGAAGGCCCTCGAACTTTGGGGCGGTGTGGAATGCACGATCAATCGGGTAGGAGACGTCTACTTCGATCAAGCATCGAAGTCTGGCCATCGAGAGCGTCTCGACGCAGATCTGAGACGTTTTGCGGAATTAGGTATCCATACGCTTCGAACTGCCATCCTTTGGGAGCACTTTGAAGCAACAAACTCCTGGGCATCCTCAGATCTCCTCTTTGCTGCGCTCGATAAACACGAAATCCATCCTATCGTTGGATTGCTCCATCACGGAAGCGGCCCACGGTCGACCCATCTGCTTGATCCGAAGTTCCCGGAAAAGCTTGCTGCTTTCGCTCTCCAAGTCGCGCAGCGCTATCCTTCTGCCGTCGACTTCACACCGGTAAACGAACCTCAGACTACGGGCCGCTTCGCCTGCCTGTACGGTCACTGGTATCCTCATCAGCGCTCAATGAAGAGCTACGTGCGTGCGTTGTTCCATCAACTCAAGGGAACCGTCCTGGCGATGGAGGCAATTCGAACCGTTACTCCGGCAGCCCGCTTCATCTCCACTGAAGACGGCGGGCAGATCTTTTCAACCTCAAGGCTCGAATCCTTTCGGCAGGAGCGGGAGCAACGCCGTTGGCTGGGTATGGATCTGCTTTGTGGCTGCGTCAAACGCACCCATCCGCTGTTTTCGTTTCTGACGGGACACGGACTTCTGGAGGATGAGATCCTCTGGTTCGCCGACCACCCCTGCCCGCCGTCCATCCTCGGTCTGAACTACTACGTCACCAGCGACCGCTTCCTGGACCATCGGTTGGAGCTCTACCCACCGCATTTCGCCGGAGGCGACACGGGTCATGAGCCATTGGCCGATGTCGAGGCCGTGCGGGTGTACAGGGAAGGAATTAGCGGTGTAGGGCCTATTCTCAAACAAGCCTGGGAGCGATATAGCATTCCGGTCGCTATTACCGAAGCGCACCTTGGATGTGATCCCGAGGAGCAGATGCGGTGGCTTGCTGAGATCTGGAACGACTCGCTTGAGGCAAGAACGGCAGGAATCGATGTCCGCGCCGTGACCGTGTGGGCACTTCTCGGATCGTTCAACTGGTGTCATCTCTGTACACAAGATAGCGGAGCCTACGAGCCGGGCGTCTTCAACCTGTCTACCGGCATTCCAATCGCGACACCCCTAGCCAAACTGGCGGTCGATCTTGCCCTCGGAGGTTCGATGAGTGCAATTGCGGGTCAATCTGGGTGGTGGCATGATTCATTGCGCTTCACGATTCCACAAGAGTAATCGCCAGTCGCCTCGCTTCTTAGCCTGAATGGCGAAAGTTCACGTTCCGCAGTCAGCGAAGAAACTATTGATCGAACCCAAGAATGAGGCACTCCTGTTGGAAGTGCCTTATGACGCATACGTGAAACGCGTTTTTGATCGGATTTCGAAGTAACCGGAATGTTCATCCTTTGTGCTATCTGTCGGCTGTGTTGATGTGCTACATAACGTTTGCTCTCCTTGTTGAACGGCGGTTCATCTCCTGGTTGCCGGTCATACTCTCTTCGTTCTAGAGCAGACCAAGCGTCAGTGAATGATCTTGATCCATCGCCTCGATCTATCTCATATCGACTGCTTGCCGGATAATACCGCGAGGCGTTTAGCCAACCTGATGTGTCGTCACCCCTCTTCACGTCTACACGCGTCATCCTCTGTTTAGTCCCGAAGGAGCCATGCCTTATCCATCCAGCATCATGATCATTCCACCATGGCGAAAACCTTCGGTCAGCTTCACCGGGATCGAAAGAACAGGAAGCAGAGCCTTATCGTCCGAGGTTGGCAAATGCTATCGTCTCCTTGGATGCCTGGCCAGCATGTCGGCTTCGCTCTTGACAGATTCAGAGCCGTGGCAACAGCATTGGTGGCTTTCGCTCTAAGTGGAAGTATGCACTTCCTTAGGGATCGGGCTTCAAGCCGATCAAGCCAGCTTCCACTCTTGCGAAACGCTGCGCCGTTGCCGATCGCCGCAGTCAGGGCCGTGGCCGTCAGCGGCCCGACACCCGGCATCGTCAGCAGTCGTCGGCAACCGTCCTCTGCGAACCGGGCGAATTCCTGGTTGCTTGCATCGATCTGCTCTTCGAGCTTGACCACTCGTCGCGAAGCTCGACCAGCAGCGTCTTCATCCTTGGCGAGAGCAGGTTGGCAGTGTCTTCGAGGATGGAAGGGACCTACCGCTTGAGGTGCGCAGGGCCTACGCGCACGGTGATCCCGTGTTCCAGGAGGAAGCCGCGAAGCTGGTTAATGACGGCAGTCTTCCGGCCCGTCCAGCGGTCGCGTACGCGGTGCAAGGCCTGCGGATCCAGTTGAGTCTCACTCTTGATCTGAAGTTCCTCACGAGCGCCTACACTGCCACCATACCTGAGGATTTGTTACTTCGCTGCAGCGACCACGATGCGGTGGCGTGCTAATCCCGATCCGCTAAACCTCACCGAGCGTATCCGGTCGCTACGATCGTACAAACCGTTTGTGCGAGCACTCTCAGGGTTGGGCCATCTGCTGCGCAATACGAGCCTTCCGCCGTTTTTAGGTAGGCCACGATCCCGGTCGCGCGAAGAGTAGGGCAGCCGATTCTCGCTCTTGATGCCTGCCGCGAGAGCTCGATCCCGCAGACCGGAGGGGAGTACATCGATCAGATTTATTGAGGTTCGCGCCTCGGCGACCTGCGATACGGCGTTATGCGTGCTTTGGCCCACGAAGGCGTGAGCCGGATCGTCGGTATGACTTGGCCGACCTCCGACTCTATCCGATCAAAGAGCATCCGGAGAGCCGCGAGACGCAGCTTCGCCGTTGGCTTGGAATGGGTCTAAGGCTGTCTCGACAAAGGGCTGCAACATCTGTACAGACATTTCAGAGAGGACACTTGCTCAAGCTTGCTGATCGCGACTTCGTGCTTCACTGGACTGTGCGTGGCTGCAAACCCGCCAAAGCGAGAACCTCCGAAGTAGACAAACCCGACTCCAGCGATCATCAGCGCGCTGAACTGGTGACGGGGAGGCTTCTTGAATAGCGAAGTTCAAAGCAATGAAGATTCCCGAAACCACGTAGAGACCACGATGCGTTTGGGACGAAAGTGCAGGCACTCTCGGACTAACGAATGTAAGTCCATGCTTTAGAATGTGGTGGCCAGAGACGGGATCGAACCGCCGACGCCGGCCTTTTCAGGGCCGCGCTCTACCACTGAGCTATCTGGCCTTGGCAATCTGCAGGACAACATCTCCCCGACATGACCCGACCGCCAAGTAGGTCTGCCACGCATCCGTACGCCGATCCAGCCTTCCAATGATGCAAACTGCTTTGAAGGATCTGTCACCAGTGAGGAACCGGTATCTTCGACATCACCGAGTATAGCAATCGCACGCATTTACGCCAACCCGCGCTATCCTGATTTCCACCTCATCGTCACACGCTTCATAAATTAGCTCGTCATTACCAAGAGGACGCATATGCGCCGCACTCTCCTGTTCTTCCTGCTCCCCTGGGCGAGCCTGCCTCTACTTGCACAGCGGCCTGCGCCTGTGGAACTGCGTGCCGTTCGTGCCTACGATGCCGCACGATCCAGTCAGTCCAGCACGCTTGAACTTCACGCGTTCCTCGAGAGAATGCCGAAAGGAGGGGATCTCCACATGCATCTCTCCGGTGCCGTTTATGCTGAAACCTTTATCCAGAACGCAGTTGCTGATAATCTCTGTGTCGACCCCACCACACGCAGCTTCACAAAAAATATCGGCACCACGCGCAGCCTCCCCTTGCAACCCGTTTGTACTGAAGGTCAAGTGGCTGCCGGGACCGCTCTCAAAGATCAAAAGCTCTACGATGCGTTGGTCGATTCCTTCTCGATGCGCGGCTTCGTCCCCACTCCAGGCATCACCGGTCACGACCAGTTCTTTAGCACCTTCACTCGCTTCAGCGGTCTCAAGAGTCACACCGGCGAGTGGCTCGATGAGGTTGCTACCCGCGCCGCTGCACAGAACGAGCAGTATCTGGAAGTGATGGACACCCCGAATTTCACCTCCGCGGCAAAACTAGGTGCTGACCTCGGATGGCCCCAAACTCCCTCCGATCGTCTAGTCAGCCAGTCGGATCGCCCAACTGGGAGCACGGCAGGAGATCTCACAGGCACAACACATGCCGAACTCGCCCACCTTCGCGAGCAACTCCTCGCCAGCTCTGCATTCCGCGACAACATCGCCCAAGACCGCAAAGAACTCACCGACGCACTCGCCACGCGTGAGCGCATCGAGCACTGCGGCCAGGCCGCCGCGACCCTCGCGTGCTCCGTCCAAATCCGCTTCCTCGGCCAAGTCCTGCGGGCCTTCCCACCCCAGCAGGTCTTCAGCCAGACCCTTCTTTACTTCGAACTCGCATCCTCGGATCCCGCGGTCGTCGGTATCAACTTCGTCCAGCCGGAAGATGCTTACATGTCGATGTCTGAGTATCACCGCCAGATGCTCATGCTTGACTATCTCCACGGCGTCTATCCCAAGGTCCACATCACGCTGCACGCCGGTGAACTCGCCCCGGGTCTTGTCCCCCCCGCCGGTCTTCGCTTTCACATTCGCGAGGCCGTTGACCTTGGACATGCCGAGCGCATTGGTCACGGCGTCGACATCATGCAGGAGGATGACCCCCAGGCCCTCCTCAAGGAGCTAACGGCCCGCCACATCATGGTCGAAATCAATCTCACCTCAAACGATGTCATTCTTGGTGTCTCCGCGAATCACCACTCGCTGCCGGTGTACCGTGCCGCCCGCGTTCCCATTGCACTTTCGACAGACGACGAGGGCGTCTCCCGTATTGATCTGACGCACGAATACACGCGTGCCGCCCTCGAGTTCAATCTCACCTATCTTGACCTGAAGAACATCGCCCGCACCTCGCTCGAACACAGCTTTCTCGGCGGCCCAAGTCTCTGGCAGCAACCCGATAGCTTCACGCACACGGTTCCGGCCTGCGCAGCCCAACCACTCGGTGGTCTGACTCCAACAGCAGTATGCGCGAGATTCCTAAAACTGAGCGACAAAGCCTCCCAGCAATGGGAACTCGAACATCGCTCGGCCAACTTCGAATCCGGCCTTCCGTGAAGAACGCCGCCTTTCGCCAGATTGCCTACGCATTCACGCCGCGTGTAAAGAGTGTGTATATACCCAATAAATCAGAAGACTTACGCAACTCGTTTGTTAGACTAAAGTCATATATGAGACACCTTATCTAAATATCTGCGGGCGTGACTCTTCGGAAGCCGCCGATAAAGATGAGTTTGAACAAGCATCGAGACCACCCGCCAAAGCCGGCCTAGGCGGGACCGCTAAAGGAAACCCACGACCGCATGATCCTCCCCGGAACTGCACTCTCCTCCCCTTCTCCTGACCTCTCTCTTCGTGAAGTCGCCTATTTTTCTATGGAGATTGCTCTCTCTCCGGCTTTGCCGACCTACTCCGGGGGCTTGGGAATGCTCGCCGGCGATACGCTCCGTTCAGCTGCCGACACAGGCGCGCCGATGGTCGCTGTTTCGCTTGCGCACCGTTGTGGCTACTTTCGCCAAAAGCTCGATTCAGTCGGCCAGCAGACCGAGGCGGACGTCCCCTGGTCGCCCGAAGCCACGCTTCCACCGGCCAGCCAGACCGTCACGATCACCATGCAGAACCGCGAACTCACCATCCGGGCGTGGCGCTTCGATGTTGTTGGCGTGATCGGGCACATCATTCCCGTGTTTCTACTCGATACGGATGTAGAGGGGAATGATCCATATGACCGTAGTCTCACCGATCACCTATATGGTGGAGATACCTACTATCGCCTATGCCAGGAGACGATCCTCGGACTTGGCGGCGTCAAGCTCCTTCACGCTTTGGGTTGTCAACCGGACGTCTATCACATGAACGAGGGTCACGCGGCGCTACTCGCACTCGGCCTGCTTGAAGACCAGCTTAAGGGAGCGGCGCTCCACACAGCCACGGAGCAGCATGTAGCCACAGTTCGCCGCCAGTGCGTCTTCACCACGCATACCCCCGTCCCCGCAGGACATGATAAGTTCGGCCTCGATCAAACGCTGCAGGTTCTCGGGCGGGAGCGATCGACCGCCCTCGAAGCTACAGGCTGCCTACACGACAACCTGCTCAATATGACCTACGTCGCCCTGCGCTTCTCGCGTTACGTAAATGGCGTCGCGATGCAGCACGGCAAGGTCTCGCAAAAAATGTTTCCGGACTACAAGGTCCACGCCATCACGAATGGTGTTCACGCCGCAACCTGGATCTCCGATTCGCTCCAGCAGCTGCTCGATACAGAAATTCCAGACTGGCGTGTCGATAATCAGTACCTTCGCTCTGTTTACGGCGTCGCTCCGGAGCGCATCTCCGCCTGCCATCATAAGGGCAAGCAGCGCCTCTTCGATACCGTTGCCAAGCGGACCGGCACGCAGTTCAATCCCAGGGTCCTCACCCTCGGTTTCGCTAGGCGTGTCGCTACCTACAAGCGCGCCTGCCTGCTCCTCCATGATCCTGTGCGCCTCGCCAAGATCGCTCAAAAGATTGGTGGCCTGCAGATCCTCTACGCCGGCAAAGCCCATCCTGCGGATGTAGCCGGCAAGGGCTTGATTCGCGATGTTTTTGCCGAGGCCGCGCACCTCAACTCCGGCTTTCTCAAAATTCTCTACCTCGAAAACTACGATTGGGATCTTGGTGCGCAGCTTACGCAGGGCGTCGACGTTTGGGTCAACACACCACGTCGACCCTACGAGGCCTCCGGAACCTCAGGGATGAAGGCTGCCCTCAATGGCGTTCCTTCGCTTAGCATTCTCGATGGCTGGTGGATCGAAGGCTGCGCCGAGTCCGTTACCGGCTGGGCCATTGAGGATGCGCAGACCGAAGCGATGGAAGCCGAGAGCCTCTACAACAAGCTCGAGAAAGGTATCGCTCCTCTCTTCAGTAAACCCACCGCCTGGGCGAGAATGCAGCAACACTGCATCGCAATTAACGGGACCTTCTTCAATACGCATCGCATGCTGCGCCAGTACTTCAGCAATGCCTATTTCCCGCAGATCTCCATCCCATCCGAATCCGCCACTCCTACTATTCTCACAGAGGAGCCTCAGCCCTTGCGAACACAGGAACCTGTCTTCGTCTAGCAGCAATCTCACCGTTACTGTAATCCTGAGTGCAGCCGAAAGCCTGCGGTTGCCATTGCTCGTTTTCTTCCGACGCTCTAATCTCCTGCGACCTGTACTACCGGATGTAGCGCACTACGCCTCTTCCGCATCATTGCAAACCGCACTCGCAATCCATCAAAGAACAGGTAAACGACCGGCGTCGTAAACAACGTCAAAGCCTGCGACACGATTAATCCACCGACAATCGTGATCCCGAGCGGCCGCCGCAGCTCCGATCCCGGACCAGTCCCGAGCGCCAGCGGTAGTCCGCCCAGCATCGCCGCGACCGTCGTCATCATGATCGGTCGAAAACGCATCAGGCAGGCTTTATAGATCGCCTGCTCCGGCGTCAATCCATGCACTCGCTCTTCTACCAGCGCGAAGTCGATCATCATGATCGCATTCTTCTTCACGATGCCGATCAGCAGGATGATGCCGATCATCGCGATGACGCTCAGGTCCACCTTGAACAGCAGTAGTGCGACGAGCGCTCCCACGCCGGCCGACGGCAGCGTCGACAAGATCGTCAAAGGGTGGATGAAGCTCTCATACAGCATTCCGAGCACGATATAGACGGTCACCAGCGCCAGCAAAATGAGTACTGGCTCCGATGCGAGCGACGCCTTGAAGGCCTGCGCCGATCCTTGGAACCCGCCATGGATTGACGACGGCATCCCAATGTCGATCCGCGCCCGGTCGATCGCCTCCGTGGCCTGGCTCAAAGACTCTCCCGGCGAAATATTAAAAGATAGCGTCGTCGCTGGCGATTGAGACTGATGGTTCACGACCAGCGGAATGCGCTGCGATTCGAAGTGCGTCACCGCCGTCAGCGGCACCATCGCACCGGTCGTACTCTTAACATAGATATTGTTCAACGCATCCGGATCACGCTGAAACTGCGGAGCCACCTCCATCACTACGTGGTACTGATTTAGCGGCATGTATGTCGTAGAAACCTGCTTTTGCGAGAACGCATCCGACAGCGTGGCATCGATCGAGAGCGGCGAAACACCGAGCCGGCTCGCCGTATCCCGGTCAATTACCAGTTGCGCCCGCAAGCCCTGCTCCTGTTCGTCCGTTGCGACATCCTTTAGCTCCGGCAGCTTCTGCATCGCCGCCATCAGCTTCGGCGCCCATTCATTGAGATCTTTCAAGCTGTCCGTCGTCAATGAATACTGGTACTCCGTCGCCGAGCTCCTTCCGCCGATATGCAGATCCTGAAAGGACTGCAAGTACAAGATTGTTCCAGGAATTACACTCACCTTCGGGCGCAGACGGTTGAGGATCACCTCCGCCGTATCTCCTCTCTTCCTGCGTTCTTCATCCGGCTTCAGCGCCATGAACATGAATCCCGAGTTGCCATTGCCGCGCCCTCCGGCGAAGGCAACAACGTCCTGAATCCCTGGATCCTGCTGCACAATCGCTGCCAGATCATGCACCTGTGTCTTGATCGTGTCGAACGACACATCCTGCTGTCCTTGAATCTGTCCGCCGATCCGTCCTGAGTCCTGTTCGGGGAAGAAGCCCTTGGGCACCAGTGTGTAGAGATAAATGTTCAGTACAAAGGTCAGCACGGTGATCGTCAACACCAGGGACCGGTGTCGCAGAACCCAGCCCAGTCCGCGCTCGTACTCCGCCGTCATCCAGTCCAGTACTCTGCCACCCAGGTGATAGAACCAGCCATGTCTGCGGGCGCTATGCGCCTCCAGGAACTTCGCGCTCAACATCGGCGTTGTCGTCAGCGACACAACCAACGAAACCAGGATCGCGACCGACAACGTGATCGCGAACTCGCGAAACAACCGGCCTACAATACCCCCCATCAGCAGGATCGGGATAAACACCGCGATCAGCGATGTGCTCATCGAGACCACCGTGAAGCCGATCTCCTTCGAGCCAGCCATCGCCGCTTCAAACGGCGACAGGCCCTCCTCAAGATGACGGCTGATATTCTCGATCACCACGATCGCATCGTCCACCACAAAGCCGGTCGAGATCGTCAGCGCCATCAGGCTCAGGTTATCGAGCGTGTAATCCAGCAGGTACATCACGCCAAAGGTTCCCAGCAGGCTGAGCGGAACGGACACGCTCGGGATCAGCGTCGACCGCACCTCCCGAAGAAACAGAAAGACCACCAGAATCACCAGCATGATCGAGATCACCAGCGTCCGCGTCACATCTGCCACCGACGCGCGGATCGTCTGCGTTCGATCCATCGCAATATCGACCCGAATCACTGGCGGAATCGACTGTCGCAGCATCGGCAACATGGCTTTCACGTTGTCCACTGTCTTGTTGACGTTGGCCCCTGGCGTCTTGAAGACAAACACCAGGATCGCCGGTTTGCCGTTGAACACGCCGCTCGTGTGAGTATTCTCGACGCTGTCCACCACCTGCGCGACATCCCGTATACGCACAACCCCATGGGCCGATGCATTCGGGATCGTAGCGGCCGAGGTGGTTAACCCGGCTGCCGTGCTCGACTGCGCCGGCGCAGTCACCCCAGTGGAGGAAGCCGGAAGGCCCGTCGCGGCGGCGGCCGAACTTACCGGACCACGGTCTGTCGCGATCACCAGCGGAGCATAGGCCGCCGCCCCGAAAAGTTGATCCGTCGAACCAATCGTCCAGCGCTGGCTACCATCTTGCAAGTAGCCTTTTGGCTGATTCACGTTAACTGTCCCGAGCGCCGCCCGCAGAGCCTCGAGCCCCAGCCCGTAGTGTGCCAGTTGCATCGGATTCGCTTCGATCCGCACCGCCGGCTTTGCACTGCCACCGCAGAACGTCTGCCCAACGCCTTTTACCTGTGCAATCTTCTGGGCCAGGATGCTGTCGCACGCATCGTACAATTGCGGCACGTTCAGCGTGTTTGAAGTAAGCGCCAGAATCAGAATCGGCGAGTCAGCCGGGTTGATCTTGTAGTATCCCGGGTTGTTCGGCAGATTGGCTGGAAGCTGACTGCGTGCAGCGTTGATCGCCGCTTGCACATCCCGTGCCGCGCCATTCACATCGCGGCTGAGGTCAAATTGCATCGTGATCGAAACCGCCCCCGACGAGGAAGACGACGTCATCTCGTTGATCCCGGCGATCTTCGCAAACTGCCGCTCCAACGGCGTCGCCACCGAAGAAGCCATTGTCTCGGGGTCGGCTCCCGGCAAGGAAGCTCCCACTGAAATTACCGGGTACTCCACCTGCGGCAGACTCGCCACGGGAAGCAGAACATAGGCCACCACACCCGCCAGGATCACCGCCGCCGACAGCAGGAATGTCGCTACGGGCCGTTTGATGAACGGTGCGGAAAAATGCACGCCAGCGCCCGACATCATTCTCTCTGCCAACGACGCTTTGGGTGTCTCATCACGCATCTTCAGTGCCTTGAGTTCTGCTGCTGCTCTTCGTTGCTTCAACTACTCCCAAATCTGACAAGGATCACCTGATCTCGACCGGGGCAGCGCATTGCCGCCGTAGTGAAGAGACCCCCACATTTAGCCCTTGCCTGTTCCGTCTTTGTCGCGGCTGAAGCAACATCAATAAACCTTCTCCGTCTCCAAAACCCTCTCAGGCCGCGTCAACCGTCGCCCGATTCGATCGAAGAACAGGTACACCACTGGCGTCGTGAACAGCGTTAGCACTTGTGACACAATCAACCCGCCAACGATCGTAATTCCCAGCGGCCGCCGCAGTTCGCTTCCGGTGCCGGTGCCCAGCGCCAGCGGAACCCCGCCCAGCAGCGCCGCCATCGTCGTCATCATGATCGGACGAAAGCGCAACAGACACGCCTGATAGATCGCCTGCTCCGGTGTCATGCCGTGGTCGCGCTCCGCTTCAAGCGCAAAATCGATCATCATGATGGCGTTCTTCTTGACGATGCCGATTAGTAGAATGATCCCGATCAGCGCGATCACGCTCAGGTCTACATGAAAAAGCAGCAACGCTAGGATCGCTCCAACCCCCGCCGAGGGCAGCGTCGAAAGGATCGTGATCGGATGGATATAGCTCTCGTATAACACCCCTAGAACGATATACACGACAATCAGCGCCGCAAGGATCAACAAGGGCTCATTCTGCAGTGACGCCTCGAACGAGGCGGCCGTGCCTTGGAATCGCGCGTTCACGCTGCCTGGCATATGCTCGTCCCGTGTGAGCTGTGCTTTCGCCTTATTCACCGCCGCCACCGCGTCGCCGATCGACGTGCCCGGTGTCAAATTGAACGAGATCGTTGCAGCAGGGAACTGACCCTGGTGGTTGATCGCCAGTGCCGTCTGCCGTGGGTCGAGCCGCGTAAACGTCGAGAGCGGAACCTGCGTGCCGTTCGAGCTCTTCACATAGATCCGGTTTAGCGACTCGGGATTGAGCTGGAACTTCGGCGACACCTCCAGCACTACGTGGTACTGGTTTAGCTGCGTGAAGATCGTCGACACCTGTCGCTGCCCAAAGGCGTCGTCGAGCGTGTCATCGATATTCTGCGGTGTAATCCCCAGGCGACTTGCCGTATCCCGATCGATCACCAGATTCGCCTGAAGTCCGTTGAGCTGCTGGTCGCTGGCCACCTCCGTCAGGATCGGGATCTGTCGTAGCTTCTCAACCAGGCGATTCGACCAACGCGTCATCTCCGCAGGATTCGCGTCCTCGACCGAGTACTGATACTGCGTCTTGCTCACCCGGTCCTCCACCGTCAAATCCTGCAGAGGCTGCAGAAAGCATTGAATTCCGTCGACCTTCGCGACCATTGGAACCAGGCGGCGTATGACGTCGCTTGCAGATGTCGACCGCCGTTCACGATCCTTTAAATTGATCTGAATTCGTCCGCTGTTCAGCGTCATATTCGTCCCATCGACGCCAATGAACGACGAGAGCGAAGCCACATCCGGATCACGCAGAATCACCCGTGCCAGCTGCTGCTGCCGCAGCGCCATCGCCTGAAAGCTGATCGTCTCCGGAGCTTCCGTAATTCCCAGCAGAACACCGGTATCCTGCACGGGAAAGAAGCCCTTCGGCACAATATAGAAGAGCAGTCCAGTCAGCACGAATGTTGCCAGCGTTACCAGCAGGGTAAACGTCTGGTGCCGCAGCACCCAACGCACCCCCACAGCATATCGCGCTATTACCGCATCGAAGAACGCTTCGCTCTTCCGATAGAACCAGCCCTCGGCCGCCTCGGGTCTGTGCTTCAACAGCTTCGCTGCCATCATCGGTGTCAGCGTCAACGACACCAGCGCTGACATCAAAATCGTTACCGCCAGTGTCACCGCAAATTCGCGAAACAGGCGACCTACAATATCACCCATAAAGAGCAGCGGAATCAGCACGGCGATCAAGCTCACCGTGAGCGAAACGATCGTAAACCCAATCTGCTCCGAACCCTTCAGCGCCGCCTCAAGAGGGCTATCACCCTCTTCGAGGTAGCGGGAGATGTTCTCGATCATCACGATGGCATCATCCACCACGAAACCCGTAGAGATCGTTAAGGCCATCAGCGAAAGATTGTTGAGGCTGTATCCGAGCAGATACATCACGCCGAAGGTTCCCACGATCGAAAGCGGCACCGCGACCGACGGAATAAAGGTCGCCGCGATGGATCGCAGGAAGAGGAAGATCACCATCACGACCAGTGCGATGGTCAGCATCAGCTCGAACTGCACATCTTTTACCGAAGCACGGATCGTATTCGTCCGGTCCGTCAGCACCTGCAGATTGATACTCGTCGGAAGCGTCGTCCGCAACTGCGGCAGAAGCTTCTGCACTTCATCCACAACGCCGATAATGTTGGCACCCGGCTGTCGCTGAATGTTCACGATGATGGCCGGCTTCAACTCCGCCTCCGTGGCCCGCGTTCCCTTACCGGCCGGTTCGGCAGCGGTCCCCATCCACGCCGCCTGGTACAGGTTCTCCGCGCTGTCCGTCGCGTTGGCAACATCCGAGAGCCGCACCGGGGAACCATTGCGGTATGCAAGGATGACCGAGTTGTAGTCCTTGCTTGAGAGCAGTTGATCGTTCGCTTCTATCGTGAACGACTGCTTTGCCCCGTTCAGGTTGCCTTTCGCCTGGTCCACGTTCGCCGTGCCCAGTGCCGCGCGGACATCTTCAAGGCTTAGGCCATATCCGCCCAGCGCCGTCGGGTTCGCCTGTATCCGCACCGCCGGCTTCTGGCCTCCCGCAATCGACACCAGACCCACGCCCGAAAGTTGCGAGATCTTTTGCGCCAGCACCGTATCTGCCAGATCCTCAACGGCCGACAACGCCAGCGTGTCACTTGTCAGCGACAACGTCATGATGGGCGCATCCGCCGGATTCACCTTGCTGTAGACGGGCGGGTTCGGCAGGTCCTTCGGGAGATAGCTGTAGCCAGCATTGATCGCGGCCTGCACATCTTGCTGCGCGATATCGATCGACTCCGCGAGCGAAAATTGCAGTGTGATTACACTGCCGCCGCCTGAACTCGTTGAGGTCATCTGCGATAAGCCGGGAATCTCCCCGAACTGACGCTCCAACGGCCCTGTTACTGAGGACGCCATCACCTCCGGACTCGCTCCGGGATAGAATGTCAGCACCTGGATCGTTGGGTAATCCACCTCCGGTAGCGCAGACACCGGCAGCTGCAGATACGCTACCGCACCGGCAAGCAAAATGGCCACCATCAGAAGCGATGTGGCCACCGGACGCAGGATGAACGGCCGTGACGGACTCATCGGCTTACCCCGTCCCTGCTAAACCTCAGCCTTGCCCAACGATCTGTCCTCCTGAGCAAAGCCGAAAGACCGGCGTTTGACATGCGACGGCGAGGCATACACAGCTCATAAGCTCCGGTCGCAGATACAGTGATCATGGCCGCCGGCCCTGTGCCTGCGCCGGCGTCTGCGAATCATGTCTCGTCTTGTGTTTCGATGTCGTTGCCTGCGTATCGAGCACCGTATAGTCGGGAGCTGTCGAACGGGGAGGCACGGTATGCGCACCCAGCGCGTGATCGTGCAGCACGATCGGTCCTCCGGTGCTGTGCGGGATTACCACGCTTCCGTTTCGCAATCGCTCCTGCCCATCGACAACGATCTGGTCTCCCGGGCTCAAGCCGCTCGCCACTATCATCTGCGCGCCCTCCGTCACGTCGATCTTCACTGGTTGCACCGCAACGTAGTAGGCTGGCTTGCTCGTAGCGTCATTCTTCGTCATAGGGCTTTTGCCGTCAGGCCCCGCCGGCGGCTCACCCTGCTTCAATCGATAGACGAAGCTGCCCTGCGTTCCTGTCTGCAGCGCTGCCGCGGGAATGACAGTAGCTGCCTGACGCTGTTCAAGAATCAACCGAATATTCACAAACTGATTTGGAAATAACGCGCCATCCCCATTGCTGAAGATCGCTTTCACCTTATCGGTGCCGGTCGTCGGGTCGATCTGGTTGTCGAGCGTCAACAGGCTTCCAGTCGCAAGATGCGTCGCACTGGATCGGTCGAAAGCCTCCACCATTAGCTTCCTGCCTCCGCGCGTCAGCTTCAATACCTCGGGAAGCTCGTCCTCAGGTAGCGTAAAGATCACCGCAATCGGCTGCAGTTGCGTCACGACAAGAAGTCCCGTCGTATCCCCCGCATGGACAATATTTCCCGGGTCGATCTGCCGCAGCCCCACCACACCATTGATAGGCGAGGTAATCTTCGTATACCCGAGGTTTACTTTGGCGGCTTGGATCGACGCAAGATCAGATTGAATGGATCCCGCCGCCTGCCCCGACAATGACAACTGCGTCTGTTCGCTCTCGTTCGAGACGACCCCGGCCTCACGGAGAGCGGTGTAGCGCTGCGCCTCCGCTTGTGCATTCTTAGCATTCGCCTGGTCCTTTGCAAGCAGACCCTCGGCCTGCGCCACCGCGGCCTCATAGGGCTTTGGATCGATTTCGATCAGAAGCTGCCCCTGCTTCACCGTCTGTCCCTCACGGACGTTTACCCGCATCAGTTGTCCATCTACACGCGTCTTGATCGTCACCGTGTTATAGGCCGTAACCGTCCCCAAAGCCGTCAGATATACCGGCATCGTGCGACTCTCAACTGCCGAGGTCACCACCGGGGTCGGACGATCGCCCTGGGACTCCATTTTCGCGTTCTCCGCATCCTGTTCGGCCGCATTGCGCCGGATCTTCCAAACAGCTGCGCCAACCACGAGGAGAATCACGAGCAGGACCACCAGCTTCCGCACGAGCCCGCCTCCTCCAGACGGAGGATCAGGAAAAGGCTCATGCGGTGGTTGGGCCGGAGCTATCGCCTGCGATGTATGGATAGAACTCCCAACCTCGGTGTCAGACAGCTCGGACGACATGTTCAGCTTCACCTTTATGGTCTTGGGAATGACGTTCCGTCGACCAGCACTCCAGCCGAATGCTTCGATGTGTCAACACGTATCTGCACAGTGTCAACTCAATCTTTAACTGCTCACTTCAAGAGTAAACGATAATGACGTATGCCGTCCCGACAAGGTTCTCCAGCGATCAATCTCGTGTCCAGCACGTCCCCTCCTCTCTGCGTCGATCTTGACGGCACACTGGTTAAGTCGGATACGCTCTACGACTCTGTGATGGTCCTGGCCCGGCAGCATCCAGCAGCATTAATGCAGCTTCCGCGCTGGCTTCGAGGAGGAAAGGCCGCTCTCAAGCGTCACCTCACTGCGGCCGTGGAGCTCGACGTCGTTCATCTTCCCTACAACAGGGAGCTGCTCCAATATCTCGAGCAGCAGCACGCCACCGGCCGGGCCATCTATCTCGCTACCGCTGCCGATACTGCACTGGCCGAGCGCGTCGCCGCCCATCTCGGCCTCTTCGCCGGCGTTCTCGCTTCGGACGGCAGCCTTAACCTAGCCGGGAAAAACAAACTTGCTGCCTTCCAGACGCGCTTCGGCGATAACTTCACCTACATCGGCAACGCCCTTCCCGATGCGCCCCTGCTCGCGAATTGCCTCGATCCCATGGTCGCCAACCCGACCAGCGGCCTTCGCGCAGCCCTGCTCGAGGCGAACGTCACGCCGGTCCGCACCTTTGTCGACGCGCCCTCGCCCCTGAAAGCCTGGCTCAAGGCCATCCGTCTTCACCAGTGGGCCAAGAACGTTCTCATTTTTCTTCCCTTGCTGCTCGCCCATGCCTGGGAGCCAGGCCCCTTCGTCGGCGCGGTCATCGCTTTTGTCAGCTTCGGCCTCTGCGCGTCCGCAACCTACATCGTGAACGATCTCCTCGACCTGGAAGCCGACCGCAAACACCTCCGCAAACGCCGTCGTCCCTTCGCCGCCGGAGATCTATCCGCGCTCGCCGGCATCTCCGTCGTGGCACTTTTTCTTCTCAGCTCCCTCAGCCTCGCCATTCTTCTGCCTCACGCAATCGCTGCAGTCTCCTCAACGAGCATTTTGGGCCGGCCATACTACTTCCTTGAGTGGCTCGCGATCTACGCCGTTACCACCTCGGCGTACTCCTTCCGGCTCAAACGAGCCGTACTGGTCGATGTCATCGTCCTTTCCGGGCTCTACACAATCCGTATCCTGGCCGGCTCAGCTGCCACAGGAGTCCCTGTCTCCGCATGGCTGGGCGGCTTCAGCATCTTCTTCTTTCTCTCTCTCGCCTTCGTCAAGCGCTTCGCCGAGCTCGAAAGCCTTCGCCAGCGCGACCCCGTCCCCGGCCCCGCGATCGCCCAGATCCAAGGGCGCGGCTACCTCGTCTCGGACATCGAGCAGCTCCGCAGCTTCGGTTCAGCCAGCGGATACGCCTCCGTCGTCGTTCTCACCCTCTATATCTCCAACATCAACGCCGTCGAGCTCTACGCTCATCCCAACCGCCTCTGGCTGCTCGTTCCCGTCCTTCTTCTCTGGATCAGCCGCCTCTGGCTCCTCGCCTCCCGCGGCCAGCTCGACGAGGACCCCGTCGTTTACGCCATCACGGATAAGCGCAGCCTCCTTATGGGCCTCCTTGTCATCCTCATCGTCTTTATCTCCCTCTAAGACAGATCTTCTGTTGGCTTAGGGAACCTCTATCAAGTGTTGTCTTGAAAGGGCGTGGCTTCGGCCGCGCCATAATTCAACACATGGAAGGGGCTTCAGCCCTGAGGGAATGTCTCGTCCAGGCATGAGACCTGATCAGGGCATCCCAAGATCGGACAAGCTCCTGCGCGTGGCGCTTCTACCATGGGCGACGTTAGCATGTCGCCCGCTTACATCTCAAGGTGAGAACTGCTTAGATGGCAGAGGTGGAGTCTGTCCGGCGGAGCCCAAAGAACAAGGACACAACCACGCTGGATACGGCGCTGAGCACAGCGAATCCGAGGCCGACCAGCATCGCCGCCGTCAACGCGCTCAGCATGTTCTGCGTATCCTTTGGATACACACTGTTGTAATGGCTCAGGAAGAAAAGGAAGGAGAAGGGAAGAGACATCAGCATCGTCCCAAAGCCGACGAGTAGCGCAATGGCAGCGCGTCTTGTCCAGCCCACAGTCTTCGGATTTCTACGAAAGGTGATCTGCATGGTCTGCTACTTGCTCTTGCCAGGATAGCCTTAGAGTTCATAAAACTCAGAAGTTCAAGACAGCTTCAGGCTCTCCGGCATCCTGCTCGAGAGGCGCACCTGTTTTATCCGCGAGATCGGCCCTCCCCGCGAAGAATGCTTCGACTGCATCGAGGACAGCCGGCCCCTGTTTCGCCTCGAAGATCTGCTTGCGCAGCGCGCCGCCTCCAGGAACCCCGTGCGTAAACCAGCTTGCGAACTGCTTCATCTTCCCGACGCAGTCACGGTGTCGCTGTTCGCGTGCGAGTTGGCCGGAGGCAGTGATCGCGGCGGCGCGAATGGCCTCGGTCTCCTCCTCGATCTCGATCTCATGCACCAGCATCTCGAAATAGTCGCGAATCATCCGATAGCGATCCTGATCCGCAGGTTCATCGTAGTGACCGGTGCCGGTCGCCTCCTTCGCTGCGGTGTACTGCGCAATCTGGCGAAATATCCAGGGATTCGATGGAGCAGCGCGTCCGATCATCACCGCGTCGCAGCGGGTCACCTCGACCATAGCAGCGGCATCCTCCGGCGTACGAACGTCGCCATTGCCGATCACGGGAATCCTGACCGCGTCTTTCACTGCGGCAATATACTCCCATCGCGCCTGACCGGTGTAGCCGTCCTCGCGTGTTCGGGCGTGGAGCGCGACCGCATTCAACCCGCACTCCTCCGCCAGCCGGGCAAGCTCCACGCACACAATGTGACGATCGTTCCAACCCATGCGGAACTTGACCGTAAATGGGATCGACACGGCTCCGCGGACGGCCTTGAAGATCGTCTCGATGAGCGGCAGGTCTCGCAGCAGACCAGACCCGCCATTGCACGCCACCACACGCTTGGCCGGACAGCCAAGGTTCAGGTCGACCAGGTCGAACCCGGCATCCTCGACGATCCGGGCCGAATCCGCAAGCGTCTGCGGATTCGACCCGAAGAGCTGCGCCGAGATCGGATGTTCGTCGTCGTAGTACGTCAGATAACGCTTGCGCTTCGTCTCGCGCATGCGCGACAGTCCATCGGCGGAGGTGAACTCCGTCATGATCAGACCGCAGCCCGATTGCTGGTTGCTCGTCTCCAGGCCTACATTCGCTCCGGAAATCCCCGATGCAGTCTCAGACGTGAATTGACTCGCATTCTTGATGAAGCGACGAAAAACCGTGTCCGTTACCCCCGCCATTGGAGCAAGCACCGTAGCAGGCGCAATGTGGACGTTGCCGATCGAAAAGCTTGCCGGTACACGCGTCTGCTCGGGCATCGTGTACGCAACCGGAGAATCCCAGCGTTTCTGCTCGAGTGTGTAGCGCTTTTTCATGTAGAGAACGCGAAGGTCCAGATCTTTACAAGGTCCATGCAAAAGAGAGGCCCCCGCGACAGCGGAGGCCTCTTGGATAGATTCGGCCCCGCTTTTACTTCGCTGCTGCGGTAGTCTCGGCCTTGCCCGCATCGACCTTACCAGCATCCGATTTGGCAAATTTGCGGCGAAAGCGCTCGACCCGGCCTGCTGTGTCGATCAGCTTCTGCTTACCGGTAAAAAATGGATGGCAGGCAGCACAGATTTCAAGAACAATGTCGCCCTTATGTGTGGAACGCGTCTCGAAGATCGAGCCGCAGGCACACTTGACGTTGATCTTGTTATACGACGGGTGAATTCCTGTTTTTGGCATCTGAGTTCAATCCTTTCCTGAATAGAGACCTGATAGCTTGTCTGCCGGCTCGCGGATCGCTTGCAACGGTTGTACTCACGTCACATCGAAGGGCCTGTCGCGCCGCCGTCTGCGCTTCGCATTTTGAAGCACACAGACAGTTCCCTCAGTTTATCCCACTATCTTTGATTCGCACAGGGAGCAATCGATTCAGGGCTGCTCCAAGCTGAGATACTCAGACTTGTCTATGTCAGAAACATGCTCCATCTGCGGTGGTCTTGGGCTCAACATTATCCAGCGATCCGACGGAACACAGTTTGCGCAGGATTGCCAGTGTCGCGTCGAGCGCCGGTCGGCGCGTCTCCTGAAGAATGCGCGGATACCCCGGCGCTACCAGCTCTGTTCGCTTGACAGCTACGAGACCATGCACAGCTCTGCGACCAAGAGCGTAAAGAAAGCTCTCAGCACATCGCGCAAATTCGCCGAGGGATATCCCTTGGAGACGAACGGCAAAGGACTTCTCTTTGTCGGTGCCAGAGGTTTGGGCAAGACCCACCTCGCCATCGGCATCCTCAAGAAACTCATCACGGAACGCGGTGCGACGAGTGTCTTCTGGGAGCACAAAGAACTGCTTGATACACTTCGCTCCATCTATAGCGTACGCACGCCGGGCGCTGAAGCTGAAGTACTGAAGACAGCCATCACCTGCGATCTTCTCGTCCTCGACGATCTTGGCGACATCACACCGAGTGACTGGAGCTGGGACACCACATCCTACATCTTGAGTAGCCGTTATAACGAGGACCGGTCGACCATCATCACTTCAAATCTTCCAAATGAGCCCGCGTCCATATCCTTCGACGATCCGATCGACAAGTTTGCGAATCAACCGCTGAAAGAAGCGAAGAGAGCTATGGCGAAGCTGACCCTCGCCGACCGAATCGGCGATCGTATCTGGTCCAGATTGCAGGAAATGTGCGTGCCAGTCGAGATGCAGGGCGAAGATTTCCGCCAGAAAGTCAAGCGCGCCAGCTTCATCTAGCAAACCTTCTCGAACAAGTCGCTGTTATGAAGGGACGGGACTTTATTCCCGCCGTAGCGCCAACGATGACCCCGCGGCTTTGGCCCCTGAGGCAATGCTAGGCTCATGCTCAGACCTCCTCTGGCTGTAGTCAGCTTGTGTCCGCGTCAGGCAACTGTTGCGAGCAGCAAGATTACGGTCGTCAGCACAACGACAGCATAGGCCACTTCGGTTGCGGGTTGTCCCGATCGACTGCTGTTCGGAAAGCGAGAAGACAGCGTCCCCGGAGCTTTCTGTTCCGGTTCGTTTCCGGCATCCGGCGAAGAATGAGAGATCGATGACACCATTGCGGCCTGCCTCCTTCCAAATACCCGAAGACCGTCCAATAGTGATGGCGCACCTGTCTTCGTTACTACGCCATGATGCGAATGCCTGGGACGCGAAAGCCGAACAGGTAATTTGCCCTGCGCCGCAACATCGGATTTGTCAACCGTACTCAAGCTGTCTATTCATGTGGAAGCCGAAGCTGAAGCTGAGGCGCCGAGCATGCCGAAGTTTGTAAACTCTGAGACTGTAAACTCAGAGACATGGATAAGTTATCGGCAGAGGAACGATTCCGATCAGGTAAGGCGTCCAGTGATCAACGTGGTGACGCATCCTCGGAGATGTTTTCGCCTGCGCAGCCGAAACGAGACGAGATGCCTACCAAGGTCTGGACAATCGCGGGTGTAATCGTGCTGGCGGTCGCTGCGCTGGTGCTTGCCCTGGGGCATCATAAGCCTGCCGCTGCGGCCAACAGCAGTCTTCCGCTTGATCCATACGCCGCAAACCTCCCGCTCTCACAACTGGCCATGAGCGAATCGACGAGTCTCTCAGGGGGCAAGTCGACCTTCGTCGACGGGCATATCCAGAACACCGGCGGTCATACAGTCACTGGCATCATCGTGCAGACGATCTTCCATAATGAGGAGGCGACGCCGCCGCAGGTTGAGACCCTTCCCCTCACGCTGATCCGCACCCATGAACCGTATGTGGATACAGAAGCAGTGAGCGCCGCGCCGGTTGGTCCCGAGAGCGAGCGGGAGTTCCGCCTCATCTTCGAGACGATTCCCGCAAACTGGAACACGCAGATGCCAGAGATCCGCATCATTCACGTGACAACAAAATAGGACCTGAGAGCCGCATCGGCAATAAGTACTCAATAGCAAGAACTATTTTCCAGGTGCGGAAGCAGCTGACACTTCTTACTGGGTCCTCTGTAAGGAGTAAGTCATTCATGTAGTTCAACTTACGGGATTACCTAGTTTGGCATCATGGATGCTCTATCTACTGTTGCGCACGGTTCTCTATGTCTGTCATGCGCGGACCCAAAGGGAGTGAATAGATATGATAAGTTATCGCAATACTTTTGGTCTCTCGGTTCTACTTCTAGGGGGTGCATTATGCGCCACCACGCTGGCTCAGTCCAGTACTTCTGCCGATCCGAGCAGCACGCCTCCGACCTCGAAGTCCACAAGCCCCGACAATGCAGGAAGCTATGCCACTGGCAAACCTCTGGAGCACCAGTCGAAAGAAGGTTTTTGGGGACATGTGAACCCGCTCGCCCGAAAAAAGTGGGTTAAACGGCAGGTAGACCCAATTAAAGACCGGACGAACGAACTCGATCAGCTTCAATCGAAGAATGCCAATGACATCAAAGATGTAGATTCGCGTTCGCAGGCGGGAATCACAAAGGCCATGGGTGCCGCAAGCACAGCGGACCAGCATGCGCAGGATGCTGCAACTCGCGCCAACTCCGCTAACACGCTGGCTGGCACTGCAAGCACGAAGACCGACGCGCTTCATGGAACCGTAAGCAACCTGGATCAATATAAAACCGTCACATCTTCAGCAGTTCTCTTTACCAGCGGGCGCACGACATTGGGCTCCAAAGCGAAGAGTGATCTTGACGATTTTGCATCAAAGCTGGGTTCAGAAAAGGGTTACATCCTCGAAGTGCAAGGGTACAGCCGCAGTGGCGTCCAGAACTCACAGGCTATGGCCGATTCAGTGGTCCGGTATCTTGTCACGGAACACCAGGTGCCAATCTATCGGATTTATCGTACCGGCTTGGGTAAGCAGAAAGATGTAGCCTCGGCGGACGGTGATAAGCCAGTAGTAAATGGCGTTCGCGTCACCCTGTTGCACAACAGTTTGGCATCAATGGGCAGTTCTACATCAGATGGCAGCAGCCACGCGACGGCTGGCGCGGCATCTGTGCCCAGCAACTAAGTTTTTTCACAAGGTTTGCGGGACTGGTGCCCACAGAGCACGCCCGCAACGGCCTCTCCTAACCAGAGAGAACTAAGGCAGATTGGCCCCTCACCCGAGGGGCCTATTTTTTATTTGGGTAGTCTCTCGCAGTGAGAGAGATCCAGAGTTGTCATCCTGGACCGAGGACGAGCATTCGAGCAGCCCTCGAGATGGCCTGTCGTTCAGCAATCCAAGGGCGTCTGCTCATCGAATTTGAAATAATTATAGTTCGCTTTCCATGTAGTGAGGCAAAAACGACTCGCTACCCTAAATGATCAATCCTTCAACGCTCGCCCTACACTCGTAAGCAGCAGCGTCATAAAGGACAGACCTCTCCGTCCGTCCTCGCTTGTGGCTCGCTTTGCAAGTTGGAAGAGGCTGGGCGGACGTTGTTCCCGGCTATGCTCGATCGATGCTGTGGCGACGGACTTCGAAAGTTGATCAAGTGTTTCGGGATCGAGCGCGGTCAAAATCTTAAGGCCCGCAAGGAGATTACGAATTCCGTTGATACCCTCCGGCAGCTTTGCATACTCCGCTAGCTTGCCAAAGATGGTGTCTTTTGCTCCTAACAATCCTTGAACGGTATCAAGGACGCCTTGCTTGTGCGCGGTCTCGAGAACATCGTAGGCAACAAGGAGCGCCTCGGCATGTTCACGGGGCGCTGCCTTCAGCCGGCGTTCGAGTTCGAGACATGGATCGACAGCAAGCGGCTTGAATATGATGGGATTGGCCATAAAACTCCTTGAACTTACTCTCTTACACAGGAATAAAGCTCAAACTGTAGTCGATTTGATCTGAACGAGCTTGTCTGAGGCGTCAGTGCCCGGTACGCGATAACCGGAAAGCGCCCACTTGCGTTCAATCTCGACTCCAGGCTGTGGGGTGCGGCTACCGTGGCGAAAATTCCCCCGTGGCAGAGGATCTTTGCCCTGTTCGGGAAGGACCATCATGCGGACCGCCGTCTCTTTAAATGCCGGCGTATGCGTTGCCCGATCGGTGTGGCTGCTGGTCAATTTATTGACTGGCTCATCGACCGAATTCAGAGACATATAAAGCTGCTTCCCCTCCACGCGATCCGAGACCACCACCTGAACCCGGACGCGGCCATATGGCGAGGTAAGCTGGACATGTCGGCCCGTTGCGATACCGCGTTCAGCGGCCAACTCTGGCGAGACCTCGACAAAGTTATCCGGCGTCATTGCCCTGATGCCCGGCGTCCGATAGGTCATACTACCCTGCTCGAAATGCTCAAGCAGACGTCCATTGTTAAGATGAAGGTCGAACTGCTCGCTGACCTCTTCCGAGGGCGGAATGTAAGCGTTGGTCGGATAGAAGCGCGCCTTTCCATCGGGAAAGGGGAACTTCTCGGTGAACAGCAGTGGCGAATCGGTGCCATCCGCGTGGACCGGCCACTGCTGGCTCTTGAAGCCCTCAAGCCGCTCATAGCTGACGCCAGCGAACAACGGCGTCAAACGCGCAATCTCCTCCATCACATCTGAGGGATGCGTGTACCTCCAGTTCCCCCCCAGGCGATTGGCAATAAGCTGAATGATCTCCCAGTCAGGCTTCGATTCTCCGAGGGGATCAAAGGCCTGGTACAGGCGTTGTATACGCCGCTCCGTACTGGTGTACGTGCCTTCCTTCTCAATAGAGGCAGCGGCCGGAAGAACCAGGTCGGCGTAGCGGCAGGTCTCCGAAAAATTGATATCCTGCACGATTAGAAATTCGAGTTTTCGCAGAGCGTCGCCGACATAGTTTGCATTCGAATCAGAGGTGATCGTGTCTTCACCCTTGATGTAGAGTGCCTTCAGGCTCCCCTCAAGGATTGCGTCAATCATCTGGTGATTGTCTTTGCCCGTTGTCGTCGGTAGGGTCACGCCCCAGTCTGCTTCGAACTTGGCACGAACCTCCGCATCATCCACCTTTTGGTATCCGGAATAAACATTAGGCATGGACCCAAAGTCGCTTGCCCCCTGAACATTGTTGTGCCCGCGCAGGGGATACGCACCCGCTCCGGGACGCATGTAGTTACCCGTAAGGAGCAATAGGTTCGAAAGTGCCGTGGCAGTATCGGAGCCGCCGCAGTGCTGCGTCACACCCATCGCAAAAAGTATGCAGACGCCGTCCGCAGCAGCAATTTCATTGGCAACGGTGACCAGCGTACTACCGGGAATACCGGTAATCTGCTCGGTATACGCGAGCGTATACCGCTCAAGGGACAGCTTGTACTCCTCGAAGTGGTTCACCCATTGCGTGATGAACTCTTTATGCTGCAGATTTTGATCGAGGATGTACTTCGCGACTCCGTTTAGCCAGACCTCGTCCGTCGAGGGATTCGGGCGAAAGAAGATATCGGCACGCTCTGCCATCTCGTTCTTGCGCAGGTCGGCGACGATCAGCCGCTGGCCCCGATGTTTATGCGAGCGCTTGATGCGGGTCGCAAGCACGGGATGATTTTCTGCGGGATTGGCACCTACGATCACCACCAGGCCGGCCTTCTCGATATCGGCAATCGATCCGGCGTCGCCACCATAGCCCACCGTTCTCTGAAGTCCCATGGTGGCCGGATTCTGACAATACCGCGCGCAGTTATCGATGTTATTGGTGCCCACGACCGCTCGCGCCAGCTTCTGCATCAGATAGCTTTCCTCGTTCGTGCACTTTGAGGAGGCGATAAAGGCGAGAGCATCCGGACCATGATCTTTCTTGATCTGCGTGAACTTGGTTGCTACCAGATCGAGAGCTTCATCCCAGCTAATCTCGCGGAACGTGTCGCCGTCCCGCAGCAGTGGCCTCGCAAGCCGGTCGTTGGCGTTGATATGACCCCAGGCAAACTTGCCCTTGATACAGGTCGATATGCCGTTGGCAGGCCCTTCCGTCGGCTCGATCTTCAGAATGTGCCGATCACGGGTCCAGACCTCAAAGCTGCAGCCAACGGCGCAGTAGGGACACACGGTCTTGGTGCGCTTCACACGCTCCTTGCGCATCTCGGCCTCCACCTCCGAGAGCGCAAGAATAGGACCGTAGCCGATTGGCGGTTCGATGCCCTTAACGACCTCGATCATGTCATCAAGCACCTTGCCGGGAATGTTCGTCAAATACCCGGCATGGCCGATCATCGATTTCTCCATTAGCGCATTGCAGGGACAGACCGTAATGCAGTGGCCACAGGAGACGCAGCTCGAGCCATCGATCGTCTCGCCGCCATCCCACAGCACGCGAGGATGCTGGTTCTCCCAATCGATCGTCAGGGTCTCGTTTACCTGGACGTTTTGGCACGCCTCGACACACCGGCCGCAGAGGATGCACTGGTCGGGATCATAGCGATAAAACGCGTTCGACAGATCTTTTTCGTAGGGCTTCGTCAGATACGGACGTGCCTGGTGTTTCACATCGAGCAGCGCGGTGGCGTTGTGAATCGTGCAGTTCTGGTTATTGTTGTCGCAGACCGTGCAGTAGAGCATGTGGTTCTGGAGGATACGATCAAAGGCCTCGCGCTGTGCCACGTCGACAACTTCGCCCTCGGTGGCGACAATCATGCCGGCGGTCACGGGAGTCGCGCAGGCGCGGACAAGCTGGCCTCCGACCTGGACCATGCACGTATCACAGCTCTGGATTGGACCCATCGTGGGCAGGTAGCAGACCTGCGGGACCTCGCGAATCAGTTCCTTCTGCCGATTGATTGCATCGAGAAGCATCTCCCCCCGATGCGCAGGAAGAGTGAACCCATTGACAATAATTTCCGTGTCGGGCGTCGTGTCCGGCGGCGTATTCAAAAGCGATTTGGTGGCAACCATGAGCCCTCAGATGCACAGGAGGACGGCAGGCGTTATCCTACGTCTACATCGTCCAAGTCATTCCGGCGAAGACCGGATGCGAGGGAAGCATGGAAGGCGGAGGTCGCGTGCGCATCGGGATCTCGGGCTGGCGCTACGCCGGGTGGCGTGGCATCTTCTACCCCCAAGGCCTGCAGCAGCGGCGGGAGCTGGAGTTTGCCTCGCAGGCATTCGACACCATTGAGATCAACGGAACGTTCTATTCGCTGCAGCGGCCGAAGTCCTTTGCGCAGTGGGCAACAGAGACCCCGGAAGACTTCGTCTTCTCTTTGAAAGGCAGCCGCTACATTACGCACATGCTGAAGCTGCGTGGCATAGAACTTGCGTTGGCTAACTACTTCGCGAGCGGCATGCTCGCCCTTGGCAGGAAGATGGGACCGGTCCTCTGGCAGTTTCCACCCCAGATGCGCTGGAATCTGGAACGTTTTTCGGACTTCTTTAGGATGCTTCCGCGTTCGACGAAGGAGGCGGCAAAGCTGGCGCAGAGATGCGACGATAGAATGCTGGAGCGTTCCGTTCTTGAAGCAAAGGAAGACCTGCCGATTCGTCACTGCGTGGAGATCCGGCACGAGAGCTTCGCCGTGCCTGGGTTTGTAGATCTGCTTCGGGAGTACGGGATCGGGTTGGTGGTAGCGGATACGGTGGAGTGGCCTCTGTTGATGGATGTGACCACTAGTTTCGTGTACTGCCGGCTGCATGGGAGCGAACAACTCTATGCGAGCGGGTACGAGGCCGAGGCACTGGACAGGTGGGCCGATCGGGTATTCGCGTTTGCGACCGGGACGCCCGCCGACGGGCGGTACGCTGGCGTCCCTGTTGGGGATGGGCGAGCGAGGGATGTATTTGTCTACTTCGATAACGACATCAAGGTCCGAGCGCCGTTTGACGCAGCAGGGCTGCGGGAACGCGTTCTGGCCCGCTCAACTGGCGATTAAGCCGTGTCAGCCGTGTCGTTCAAAGCACCTGTATTGAGGATCTGCACGGCGACTCGAAGGCCGGAGCGCATAGCGGCGTGGACCGTTCCCCAGTGACCCGTCGTATCGGTATGCTCGCCGGCGAAGTAGAGGGTGCCCTCCACCGGAACGGTCATCCGCGCCGGCGCCTCCAAACCGCCGGTGGCAATATAGCTATAGGCCCCGAGTGAATACGGGTCAAGCTGCCAGTTGTGGGTCTCGCAGGCGAGCAGCATGTCGTGAAGATCGACCGTTGCCACGGAAAAGATCCGACCGAGCGCCGCACAGGCGGCCTGCCCCAGTTCATGAGCGCTCATTCCGGAGAACGCCTCGGACCGCGGCCCTCCGACCCATCCGGTAAGTGTGTTGCTGACCTCGGGATGAGGGGTCCACCAGACCGGCGGCATCTCGTTGGTTGCGAAGAGAAAACTGAGGTCTTCCATCGCCGCCTGGGGCTGAAGCGACGCCCAGAAGCGCTCGCGGAAAAGAAGTGTGAAACGTGAGACAGGTCCCATGTGCAACTGCGCAGCCGCAGTGAGGACAGCCTCAGGCCGTGGCAGGATCCTCACGGCTCCGCTCTGGAGCACTCCAAGCGGCAGGGTAACGATGGCTCGGTCTGCCTGGACAGTGTTCCAGGCTGCAGCCGAAGCGAAACCTGTGCTGGACTTCCGGAGAATGTCCGCTTCGACCCGTCCAGACTTCCAGCGAAGCTCATCCACAGGGCTGTTCAGCCAAAGCGTGCCGCCGCCCTCTGTGACGCGCCTCGCGAGATATGCAGGCAGCTGGTCATAACCGCCGCGCAGCCGGAACGCATTGTCGCCCTCGACGGCATCTTCGGCCTGCTGCTGCCGGCCAAGCGCGGCGGCGCTGGCGAGGCGGTAATCGGCGGCGTTGAAGCCCTCGACAAAGCCGATCGCGGAGGAACGCTCCGGATCGAAGACCTTTTCTCGGTCGAGATAGTCAGCGAAGCTCAGGTCCACGCCTGCAAGGCTTTTAAGGTTCTCGAGAAGGTTGAACGTTCCACCATGACCGTCGTTGCAGACGGTAAGTCTTTCGTTCTCGAAGCACATCTGACTGCCGCCACGCTCGTAGGTCTCGAGCCCTGCCTCCGCGATCAGCGCCCACAGTTCGGCAGGCCGGCCATGAATAAACTCGGCGCCAAGTTCGATCGCTTCCCCACGGATGTGCTTTGTGAGGATCCGGCCGCCAATCCGGTTCTGCGCTTCAAGCACAAGGACCCGTAATCCCGCGTCGACCAGCGAGCGAGCGGCGGTCAGTCCCGCCATTCCCGCGCCGATCACCACAACATCATACTGTTCGACCATCTCCGTACGATGCGCCCCAAGCAGGCTGCGCCTCAAAACGTTCGTACAGGCTTTTGACCTTGAACCGTTGTTCGATCAGCCAGCGACAACGCTCTTACGATGCGTGAGCCTCAACCATGCTTTCTGCGGCCAATCCGGATCCATGCAGGGCCGTTCAATCAGGACGAAGTAGATCGTTCCGAAGAGGGCGATGCACCCCCCGAGCGCAATCACCTGCGTCATCCAGTTGAGTAGGAAATCCTGAAAGACGGCGAGATGCCGGGTGGCTTTGAAGCAGACCGAGATGATGAACATGTGCATCAGGTAAAGCGAATAGCACATCCCCCCGCTAAGCGCGACCAGAGGTCTGCGAAAGAACCAGTTCGAGGCTGGACCATAGAACGCGGCAAGATACACCGGAAGAATCACAATCGGCAGCCATGACAGCGTTTCGACCCCGCGTGGGAGCAGGAAGATGATCGGCCATCCCACAAGACTGACCACGTCCCAGGCGGGACTGCGATGCCCTTGCGTCTGATGGCCTTCGAGGATATCTGCGAGTAGGAAACCGGTCAGGAAGTACTGAATCTGTCCAAGCAGAGTGATCCCCAGGAGGAGCGAGGGATGGAGATTGAGCGCTCCACCTGCAAGCGCCGCCGCTGCTAGTACGCTGCGCCGGAGAACCGTGCCAGGCACCAGGTAGATAAGACCAAGCACCGGCGCGAGGATGTAGAACTGTACCTCGATCTCGAGACTCCAGGTGACAAAGTCGATCGTACTCATCTGGTGATAGATGATGTTGTGCAGGTACGCCATGCTCGCCGCGAGATGCGGCAGCATGGGGCGAAGCGGAAGGCCGAATGCGGCGAAACCCGCCGTGTAGATCAATAGCGCAAGAACGTACGGTGGCTCCAGCCGTGTCAGCCGGCGCAAAAAATACGCGCCCAGGCCAACAGGTCTCCCCTTCATCCGATGCTGGCGTAAAAAGGGTCTCGCCAGGATGTAGCCGCTGATGACAAAGAAAAGCTGGACACCCCGGTCTCCGTCGCCAATCAGACTCAGGAGAAAATCATACCGGGACTGCACCGGGACGACATGGCCGGATCTCGAGACCAGTTGGCCGGTTACATGAAAGATCAGAACAGAGACGATTGCGATAAACCGAAGCCCGTCGATCTGCGGAATCCAGGTTCCACCAGACGTTATGCGGCGAAGCTGCAAGTGTTCTCCATGGGTGGCCCGAAGGCTTTATGCTACACGACGCGCTGCCCGCTCTTGATTACGACAAAGCTTGCGGGAATCGCTCTCGCACCAGGCTTAGACCGTCTTCCGTGGTGTGGATGGCGCCTTCGAGCTGCGCATCTTCCGCAACTTCGAGCATCGCCTTGAACTGCGGGCTGGGCGGGTAGCCAGCGGCAATCAGGTCGCGGCCGGTGACCAGAAGCCTGGGGCGGGTCTCCGGAGAAGGCTCGTCTTCAAACCGGTGCTTGGCAAACTCGTAGAGCCTCAGGTTGCCATGGCAGGAGGTGCAGTCAAGCCAATGCAGTGCAAGATGCTCCTGAAAGCGGGGAAGTCGGAGAAAGCGTTTCAGCGTGGATTGCTTCATCTGGAGAATGTCGCCGAAACGCATGTGGTTTTGGACAAGCGCGATGATCTGTGCGGTATCCTCGTTCGAAAAACGAAGGCGCTGGAGCAGAACCTCGGCAATACGAACCCCCACTTCGACATGACCGTTGAAGCGAATGCGATCCCCTTCTTTTCCGGGATCAGGCGGGCGAAACGTAGCGGGTTTGCCGATGTCATGAAGAAGTGCTCCCCAGGCGAGAGTGGCCGGGCAGCCCGGAAGCAGCTTGTCCAACAGAAGCAGGGTATGGACCCAGACATCACCTTCCGGGTGGAACTCGGGCGGTTGCTGGACGCCATGCATCGCGACTGCCTCAGGCAGGATCTCTCGAAGCAGCCCGGAGCCGTCGAGGAGCTCAAAGGCGCGACGCGCGCTGCCCTCCGTAAGCATTTTGGTTAACTCGTCCCGGACGCGCTCGTTGCTCACCTGATCAATCGTTGGGGCGTGCTGCCGGATGGCGGTAAAGGTGCTCGGCTCGATCGCGAAGCCCAGGCGCGCCGCAAACCGGACAGCCCGAAGCATTCGGAGCTTATCCTCGGCGAAGCGAAGCGCCGGGTCGCCAATCGCTCGAACGGTTTCGGCGGCAAGATCGTCCTGCCCGCCTACATAGTCGAGCGTAGCAACAGCGGCAGCTTGAGCTTCGCCCATCGTCTGCTCGTAGAGAACCGGATCGAGCAGCATCCCATTGATCGTGAAGTCGCGCCGAAGCACATCTTCCCGCGGATCGGAAGAGAACCGAACTGCATCCGGTCGTCGACCATCCGTGTAGGCCCCATCATGCCGAAACGTCGCAACCTCGGTAGAAAGCTCTTGATCCCCGATCGTAGAGCAAACCAGCACTACCCCGAAGTGCGCACCCACGCTGAATGTTCTCGGAAACAGGGCGATAACAGCATCCGGTGTCGCGCTTGTAGCAACATCGATATCCTTCGGTGTAAGCCCAAGCAGCAGGTCCCGCACGCAGCCTCCAGCAAAAAAGGCCTGATGACCCGCAGCGCGAAGGCTGCGCACGATCGCAAGCGCAGCCGTGTAGTGTGGCTCGGATTGATGACTGCCAGTCATTTGCTCATCGGCTGGAAGGGATGCGTCCGGGTGTCTTATGGAACATTTATCAGCGGGGGTCCGGGGCGTTCGTCTGCGGAGCGGTTGCAGGCGCAGGCTTGGGGCGTGGCTTGCGCTTTTTGGCGAGGGCCGGCGGCACTGGAGCCGGACACACGACAGGGTTAGGCGCGGGCGTGGACTGAAGCGTGTGCAGCTGCGCCTGGAGGTCATGAAGCTGCTGATTCTCCGTCAACGCAGAGGATTGAAGGCCGTCGCCCAGCGTGCGCCGGCTCGCTTCGAGGCTCTCTACAGTCTGCTGCAACGCATCGCTCTGCTGGCTGGGCGCGGCAATCCTGGCAACCTGCGCGACACGAAGCAGCACGTCATAGAGCGCCGACAGGTTGCGGTAGGCCGGAAGCACCTGCGCGACCGAGCCGGGGTGCTGATCAGCGACGGCAAGCAGAGGCGGCAGCGTCGTCTCCAGGTCCGTCTGGATGGAGCCGATGTTCTTCTGCGCCTCCTGACTGACGGCAGGGGCGCACTTCCACTTCTCGGGCCGGAGTGTAATGAGCGTCTGCTGAAGGCTGTCCAGCGCGGGTTGAAGGGTGGCCGAAGGGAGTGCGCTTGCCTCCGTTGCGGCGGTCGGCATGCTAGGCGGCTCCTGTGCGGCGAGGCTGAAGGACGTCGACAAAGCCGGAAGAAGGACAATCAGGAAGAAGAATCGCATCATGGGTTCTCGCAAAGGGAACAGTCCGTTTGCTCTTCCGCGGAGACGGAGCAGGTAAGAGGTACGGGGCAGGCGGCACAGCCTGCTGGACCTATCTTGCGGCCACGGTCTTTCGAAACGCAACTTTCTGCCTCCAAACCCTTTCGCCGGCGCGTCGTCCAGAGTCGCAGCTTGCGGGCATTGCTCGCCCTCGAACACACGCTCTTGATGCGAATCTTTATGATACTGGAATGGGAACGGATGGCAGCAGAGCGTCGAGTGGACTCATCCTGGGCATCGAAAGCTCGTGCGACGAGACGGCAGCCGCTGTCGTTCATTGTGGGAGCGAGGCGCTCTCGAATGTGGTCGCCTCTCAGATGGCCCTCCATGCAAACTTCGGCGGCGTTGTCCCTGAGCTGGCATCCCGCGAGCATCTCCGGAACATCGTGCCGATCGTCCGTGAGGCAATGCTGCGGTCCGGTGCAGGCTTCGCCGATCTCGATGCCATCGCGGTGACCGAGGGGCCAGGACTTGCAGGAGCGCTGCTGGTCGGGATCACCTACGCGAAGGCGCTGGCGTTCGGCATCGGCAGGCCGCTGATCGGCGTCAATCACTTGGAAGGCCACATCCACGCGGTTTTGATGGAGGCGCGCGCGCGAGGTCAGCAGCCGATGGAGCTGCCGCTGCTCGCTCTTGTAGTCTCGGGCGGCCACACCCACCTGTATCTCGCAAAGCAAAGCGGCGAGGGCCAGTGGCGCTATACAAATGTCGGCCGGACGGTTGATGACGCCGCTGGGGAGGCATTCGACAAGGTAGCAAAGCTCCTGGGATTAGGGTATCCAGGCGGTCCTTGGATCGACGGTCTCGCACTCGCAGGCAACCCTCGCGCCGTGTCGTTTACCTTTGCGCAGATCAAGCCCCGTACTGCACGGGCGGGACTGCCGATCGTCAACAAGAAGGCTCCGCCGCCGACCCAGGGTCCACGCTTTGATTTCTCCTTTAGCGGAATCAAAACGTCAGTCCTGCGCTACGTGGAGGCGCACACCATGCGCGAAGCGATCGAGGACCGGCGTAGAGCGCTGGCCTCTCGGCCCACCCTCCCGCCTGCCGAGGCAATCGCGCTATGCGACACGCAAACACTCGATCTGATCGCCTCCTTTCAGGGTGCAGTCGTTGCGAATCTCCTGCGGCAGACCTTCCGCGCCGCTGAGGTATTCGGCGCTCGGGGAATCGTCGTCTCAGGCGGCGTCGCGGCAAATCGTGAGCTGCGCAGCCGCTTCTTCGCCGAAGGTGAGAGTCGCGGGCTGCCGGTTGCTTTTCCGTCCGTCAGCATGTCGACCGACAACGCGGCGATGATCGCAGCAGCAGCATGGCCGCGATTTCTGGCAGGCGAATGTGCAGCGGATCAGATGGGAGCGGATCCGCACCTGAAGCTGAGATAATCCGCCCTGTCTAATCCGTCTGCCTATCGACTGATGCCACATATCTGCATGCTCCGGATTTGCTGCCTGTAAACTTAACCGGACACTCTTGACGGAAAGCAGACTGCAGGCGCATGCGTCCAGCAGCGGGATCTTATTGCGCGTGGAACTGAACCTCTTCAACACTCTGAGCGGCACCATCGAGCCGCTTCGGCCCATCGGCAGCCCGGCTTTACGAATGTATGCCTGTGGCCCGACAGTCTACGACTATGGCCACATCGGCAACTTCCGCACCTTCCTCCACGTCGACGTGCTGCGGCGTTTCCTGCTCCAGCAGGGGATCGAGATCGATCATGTGATGAACGTGACCGACGTAGACGACAAGATCATTCGCAATGCGGCGCTGGCCGGAGTCCCTATAGCCGACTACACCGCCCGGTTCGAGCGCGCGTTCTTCGAGGATATGGCCGCGCTCGGGATCGAGCAGCCGGAGCAGATTGCCCACGCGACCGAAGCCATTCCGGAGATGGTCGCGCTGATCGAGAGGCTTGCCGCAAAAGATATCGCCTATCGGACCGAGGACGGGAGCTGGTACTTCCGGCTAAGCCGGTTTCCGGAGTACGGCAAGCTGTCGAAGAAGGACCTTGACAACATCGAGGACGGTGCCCGAGTCGACATAGACGAGTACGAGAAGGACGCGGCGCGGGACTTCGCGCTGTGGAAGGCGGTCAAGCCCGGCGAGCACCACTGGGAAACCTCGCTCGGCCCGGGACGTCCAGGCTGGCATATCGAGTGCTCGGCCATGTCGATGAAGTTTCTCGGCGAGAGCTTCGACCTGCATGCCGGGGGCGAAGACCTGATGTTCCCGCACCACGAAAACGAGATCGCCCAGTCGGAATCAGCCACCGGCAAGCCCTTCGTCCGGCACTGGATGCACGTTCGTTTTCTGCTGGTCGAAGGCAAGAAGATGTCCAAGTCGGAGGGAAACTTCTACACGCTCCGCGACCTGCTGCTGAAGGGTTATCGCGCTTCAGCGATTCGGTTCCTCCTGATCTCGGTACCCTACCGGCATCAGCTCAACTTTACCTTTGACGGCCTTACCGAGTCGACGAACGCAATCGACCGCCTGCGAACCTTTCATCAGCGCATGACAAAAGCCGGGTTCCCAGGCGGCCTTGATCCCGACATCGCTTCTGCTACCGCCAAAGCCTCGCACGACTATACCGCTGCGCTGGCTAACGATCTCAACACGGCAGAGGCGCGCGCAGCGATCTTCGACCTGGTCCGGCTGGCTAATTCTGCCGCGGATGCAGGAACGCTGCGGGCCGGAAACGTGACGGCAATTCTGCAGGTGCTCGCCCTCTTCGATGGCGTATTTGCGGTCCTCGAAGACCGCGATGCCGAGATTACGCGTGGTGCTCTCACCTGGGCCGAGGCAGAGGGCCGAATCGCCGAGGCAGATCCTTCACTGGTTGCGACCCTTGCGTTCTCGGATGCAGCCATAGACGCGCTGGTGGCAGAGCGGACGCAGGCCAAGATGACGCGGAACTTCGCCAGGGCGGATGCGATCCGCAAAGATCTACTGACCAAAGGAATTCTGCTCGAAGATGCCAAAGACAGCGTCCGCTGGAAGAGAAAATAACCCAGATCAGCAAGCCGCCATCCTGATCCCGAGCGTTGCTCGTTCTCCTCCCACACCCCACCAACTCTGTCCTCCTTCACCCGCTCACCCCTACACTCTGTCATCCTGAGCGCAGTCGAAGGACCTGCGTTGGCCTTTGCCGTTGCTTGTTCTCCCGAGACTGCCCGCGCGCTCCTGCAGCCCCTGATAGCTCAAAGATTGAACAACTCTCGTAGCCGCTTCGTCTGTGATCGGCTTACCGGAATCTCCGTCTGCTTCCGGTCATCCATCCGCAGCTGATAGCTCGAGTTAAACCATGGCACCACCTCGCGGATGTGCTGAAGATTAACGACATAGGAGCGATGAGCCCGCCAGAAGGTCTCCGGATTTAATTGATCCGTCAACTCTTCAAGCGTCCGGCAGTTTGACTGGCCTTCAATCGTCGCCGTCATCACATGGATTGTCCCATCGTCGATCGATGCAAAGCAGATCTCGCCTTGATCTACTAGCAGCAGCCGGTTCTGAGCGCGCACCACGATCTTTCCGGAGCTGGCCTTCACCGGCTGTGCTTGCTCTTCAAAGAGTCGCAATAACACATCCAGCTTCGCCTCACTCGTCGATTCTGCGGGAGTCGCCAGCCGTGCCGCCGCCTTCTCGATCGTCTGCTTCACCCGCTTCCGGTCAAACGGCTTTAGCAGGTAGTCCGACGCATTCACCTCGAATGCCCGGACTGCATACTGGTCATAGGCCGTCGCGAACACGATCTGTGGCAGCGGAATCTTCTTCTCCAGGAGCTTCTTCAACACGGCAAACCCGTCCAGCCCAGGCATCTGCACATCCAGAAAGACGACATCCGGCTTATGCTGCCGGATCAGCTCAATCGCCTCGATGCCATTTGTGCCTTGCGCCAGCACCTCCACGCTCCCCAGCGCGTCGAGCAGGTACTGCAACTCCTGCCGGGCCAGCGGCTCATCATCGATAATCAGTGCGGTCAAGGCCATCGAACCATGCTAGTGCAAATTCATCACCCAAACCAAAAACCTGTCATCCTGAGCGAAGGCGTTCGTTCAACAAACCAGCCAAAAACCTGTCATCCTGAGCGCAGCCGAAGGACCTGCATTGGCACTTGCCGTTGCTCGTTCTCCTCAATCCCCACCAAACTCTGTCATCCTGAGCGCAGCCGCAGCCGAAGGGCCTGCATTAGCACTTGCCGTTGCTTGTTCTCCTCAACCATCCCACCAAACTCTGTCATCCTGAGCGAAGGCGCAGCCGCAGCCGAAGGACTTGCATCTCCTTCCATTCCGTACGCTGCACTGTCCAGTGACAGAGACTCACGAGCTTACAGGCTCTAGTCGCTATAAGCCCGCAAGCGCGCCGGCGCATGATCCTCCGCTAGATCGTGCCCACACTGTGTGCAATAAACATCAGTGATCTGCACCCCGCGAAAGCATTGTCCGCAGACGGGAGCCATCTGGAACTGGCACTGCGGACAGAAGTGATAGGTCGACGTAATCTCAGTCGAGCAGTGCGGGCAGCGCGACAAAATCGGCTGACGCAGTAGGAAGTACACAACTCCGCCAATTCCTCCCGGCATCAGGAGCACAATTACCAGCCAGAGCTTCGCGGACATAGCCCGGCGCTTTACATCTCGGCTCACATAGCCGACGAGTAGAACATAGCTGGCGAAGGCAGTCCCCGAGGAGTAGCCCATCAGCAGTCGCCATGGCAGCAGCTCCGCTTTGTGATGTGGCAGTAACCCGTGAAACAGGTACTGCGTTGCCGCGAAGACGATAACAGCTAGAAGAATCGACCATCGGGGAATCATCGCCAGTTCGGAATCCCCGCCCTCGGCAGCTTTGGACGACTCATCTCTTCGTCGATTGCTTACTCGTCGATCCCCGAGCATCGTCATCGCATCGCCTCAGAGTCGGAAGAGTTCCGGCTGCGACGAAACCATATCATAGCGACCAGCGCCACGGAAACAGGAAGGAACCAGAGCAGCAGCAGGAAGAAGTGATGGCTGTGTGCGGGCGATTCGGCGGCAATCATTTCATACTGCTCCAGCACCATCCAGAATGCGGCAAAGAGGAAGATCATCAACGTAGAGCAGAGCACCATCGGCAGCAGCAGACCGCGCATCCTGCTGCGGTTTGCCTGCATGATCCTGGCGCGCTCTCCCACCACACGACGCGTTCGGTTGACCATGCTGGCCTTCGCCACGGAACTCACTTCAAACATCGCCGAACGGGCAAGCAGGTCAGCTTCCGTGTGCGTTGATGAGGCGCCTCCGTTCACCGGTCTCACCGCGACTCCTCTGCCTGTGACCGGCTCAGGCGAAGGCGCTCCATCTCCGGCTTCAACGCCGCCAGGCCTCGATAGAGCCGCGACTTGACAGTCGAGAGCGGCGCCTTGGTCACGCCTGCAATCTCCTCGAGCGAGAGCTCTTCGTGAAAGCGAAGCACCAGAACCTCCCGATAGTTCGACTCCAGCTTTAGCAGAACCTCGGCTACCTCAGCGCTATCCTCGCGTGATTGAAACTGTTCCAGCGGAGAAGGGCCATCCATCGCGATCTGGAATGGTCGATCGTCTTCACTCGCCTCCGTCATCTCGTCCAGGCTCGCCATCGTGCGCTTCCGGGAAAGATCGATCACCAGGTTGCGTGCAATCGTAAACAGCCATGTATCGAATCGTGCTCTTCCGTTATATTGGGCGCCACGCAGCAGGACGCGCATCCAGGTCTCTTGAAACAGGTCTTCGGCAGTCTCGCGCTTGCCGGTCAGAAAAAGCAGATAACGCAGCAGGCGATGCTGATACAGCTCGATCAGGCGATCGAGCACATCCGTATCCTGCTGCTTCAGTCCACGCGATATCGCTGCATTCTCGCGCTCTGCCTCGACGGCATGAGCGGCGGAAATTGATAGGGATCGAGCCTGCACACTACCGGATACGTCTCGGATATTGGAAAAGACGCGGTTGCGGCCGGATTTTTGCCCATCTGGTGAGAAGTTCATAGAACCTGCCCTCAAGCACTTCCGTGTAGAACGCTGCAGTCGTTCTGCTCTTAGTGTAAGCGCCGCTTGGCAGGATTCGGGAGCGGTCTGGGCGGTAAACTGAAGCAATGGAAGTTTTGTATGGGATTCATCCCGTAGAAGAGGCGATCCGCTCCGGAGCTCGGCCGCTCGATCATGTCAGCGTCGCGCGAGACCGCCGCGACGAGAGGCTCGACCGTCTTATCGAGCTCTGCCGCTCCGCTGGTATCCGCGTCACCCACGAGTCCCGCGACACCCTGACGAAGCTCGCCCGTTCGGAGATGCATCAGGGTGTGCTTGCCGTCGTCCGGGAGCGTAAGTTTCTCGCCTTCGAAGATCTGCTGGCGACCGAAAAAGACGGTTATAGATTCTTTCTCGCCCTCGACGGCATAGAAGATCCGCACAACCTCGGCGCTCTTCTCCGCACCGCCGAAGGAGCAGGCGTCGACGCTGTGATCCTGCCTGAGCGCCGGTCGGCCCCGATTACTGCCACCGTCGCCAAGACCTCCGCCGGTGCCTCCGAGCATGTGCGCGTCGCCCGTGTCACGAACCTCGTCCGGGCGCTCGAGCAACTCAAGCAGAAGAACGTCTGGGTGCTTGGCCTCGACGAGCGTGGCAGCCCCGACTACACCGACTTCGACTTCAAGACCGATTGCGTCCTTGTGCTCGGCCGCGAGGGCGCGGGCCTGCACGATCTGGTGAAGAAGACTTGCGACCACCTCCTCCGCATACCAATGGGGGGTATGGTATCTTCACTCAACGTCTCCGTTGCCGGCGCTGTTGTCATGTACGAGGCCGTGCGCCAACGCCGCGAGATTGCCGCTCCAACTCCCGCCACAACCCTGCCGATGCCGCCCAAAAAGCGAAAAGGGCTGGGCTCGTGACTCTTTCGACACTCCTTACACTCGCGCTGCTTGCCCCGGCGATGTTCCACGTGGAACAATTACCAGTTGTTTCACAGGGTCAGCCGAGCGGAAAAGTGCTCTTTTCCGCAGACCAGGCGACCCCTCCTACGCCTAAAGAGCCTGTTGCGAAGAGCCCGCTCCCAGAACTCACGGCCGAAGATCGGAATGCGCCGACGTTTACGCAATACGATCTGGACGTGCATCTTGCGCCCGCGCAGGCGCAGATCGCGGTCCGTTCCAGGCTTGAGATCCGCAACGATGGAGCGAAACCATTGAAGTATCTGGCGCTTCAACTTTCATCCTCACTGAAGTGGGAGAGTATAGCTCTCGATAGCAGTGGAACGGCCACGCCCGTCCTCTTCGGTCAGCATGAGATCGACACGGATGCAGACCATACCGGCAAAGCGAATGAGGCGATCGTGACGTTGCCGATGCCATTACAGCCAGGGAACAGCGTTACAGTTAGCGTTTTCTACTCAGGCGAGGTTCGCGTCAATGGAGGAAGACTTGAGCGGATTGGCGCTCCTTCGGATCAGGCGACGCAGGCGGACTGGGACCGGATTGCAGCCGAGGCGACAGCGCTGCGCGGCTTCGGCAACGTGCTCTGGTACCCGGCCGCAGCCGCGCCCGTGTTCCTGGGAGACGGCGCCAAGCTGTTTCAGGCGGTCGGGAAGAGCCGGCTGCGGCAGGCAAATGCACAGATCCGGCTTCGGCTCTCGGTACAGTATGTGGGGGATGCTCCGAACGCGGCATATTTCTGCGGTAGACGGGAGCCGATGATCGCGGTCAGCGATGATCGAGATCTGCCGGTTGCCCAGGGGACCGGCGTCGCAACGGCGGAGTTTGAAGCACAGCCTCTTGGCTTCCGTTCCCCTAGTCTATTTGTGACGGATCGAGCGGCAACTGTAACGGACGATATGCTGATCGCGGCAGTAACCGACCACTATGACGCGGTGCCGCAGTATGCATCCGGAGCCACGCTGGTAAAGCCGTTGCTGACGGAGTGGCTGGGGCCGGCTCCGCTAACGCAGTTGACCATTCTCGACCATGCCGGGCAGCCGTTTGAGGATGGAGCCTTTCTAGTGTTGCCGATGCGTGCGTCAAAGGCAGCGGCTCTTGCGCCATCGCTGGCGCATACGCTAGCTCACGCCTGGTTTCACTCGTCGCGGCCGTGGCTGGATGAGGGGGTAGCACAGTTCATGTCCCTTCTTTGGACCGAGCAGAGTGAGGGCCGGGAGGCGGTGATTCAGAGCCTGGAGCAAGGTGCGAATACGCTGGCACTGGCCGAACCTGAGATTCAAAGAGATCGAGATTCGGTCCAGGTTGGTCAGAGCCTCGCTCCACGTGTCGCGGACCAAGCCGGAGCAAGCGACGAGGTGTACTTGAGGACCAAGGCTGCCGCGGTGTTGTGGATGCTGCGTTCCATCGCGGGCGATGACGCGCTGAAGCAGGCGCTCGTGATCTATCGCAAGGACGTCAAGCAGGATGCTGATCCGCTGGGTTTCGAATTGATGGTGGAGAGGTTTGCACAGAAGGATCTGCGCTGGTTCTTCGATGACTGGGTCTACCGGGATCGTGGACTGCCGGATCTTTCAATCGTCAATGTAACCCCGCGCGAGTTGCCGCCGCAGGGCGGCAAACCGGCTGGCTGGCTGGTTGCGGTCGAGGTCCGGAACGATGGCGACGCGATGGCGGAGGTGCCGGTGACGGTGCGCTCGGGAACGCTGACAGCGACGGAGCGACTCCGCGTGGCAGGCCGATCGAGTGCGTCGACGCGCATTTTGTTTGAGGGCACGCCGGAAGAGGTACTGGTCAACGATGGGTCTATTCCCGAGATGCGGACGAGTTCGCATTCCATTCAGATCAAACCGCGCGCCCGATAGAGTTGGGCGGGTTGGCTGGTGCGAGGGTTGGTGTGAGGACAGGGAAGAGCAAGTGCTAACGCAGGTCCTTCGACTGCGCTCAGGGATGACAGTTCGTTGGCAGTTCATCGGCTTCGCTCGGGATCAGGATGACAGTCGGCAGTGCGGGCTAGTAGAGCTGGCCACGTTGAGGTTTGTGTCAGGGCGCCCTAGAAGAGGTGTGATGGAGAACTGGGGATGTGGGATGGGTGGTGGTGTGCCAGAGCTGTGGGCCGCCCCAGGTTCTCTCTGAGGTCAGGTCGAATCGGATGGAGCTGAGGGGATCGAGGGTGTCGGCAGACGGCAGCAGAATATCCGCGAGACCATCGCCGACCTGGGGCAGGGCGGTTCCCAATGCGAGCAGTTCCTGCGGAGGCGCGGTTCCGGCCAAATGGAGCGTGTAGCCGCTGCCATCGAAGTGGCCGTCGAGGGTGACAAGGTGGTGGTCGCGGAAGGCGAGCGAGATCGGTGAGAGTGTGAACTGGCTGTGCTTCCTTCCGGATACAGAGAAGCCTGGTGGAGAGGGGAGGGAGCGCACGGTGAGATTACCGGAGAAGACAGGCGTAGCGGCGATGGCAGGAACGGTCAGGCTTCCGTTTGCAATGACAAGCTGACCTGCCCAGGCTTGTGACCGTGGCGACGGGGGACGCAGCGAGAGGCTGCCGGTCAACGACCCCGTTGCCGCCAGGCTGGGGCTGATGCGAGCGCTCGCGATGTGCAGCCAGTCGAGCAGGGTGGCGGCTGGAATCCCGGGTGTTCCGAGGTCGAACGAGGCTGAGGAGAGCTGGTGCAGGTCAGGTATAGATCCGGTCATCGCGACGATCGTGTTGGATCGCCCGAGAGCTGCGACAGGATCGAGCGCCGGGGGCCAGCTGCAGCGAATATCGTTGAGACTGCGAAAGCCTGCCGACGCGATGGCCTGGCACTCCGCTTGAATGGACATGGTGTGCAGCGGTACAAAGTCGGCGCGTCGCAGGTCGTCTAGATGCAATATCGCATCGACGGCGTTGTGCCCTATGGTTCCCTCGGCGGTAGCGGAGACGGTCATCGAACCACGCAGCCCGGCATCGTGACCCAGCATGATGCGGGAGGCTTTGCCGAGGGGGACGTTGCGCCACTCAGCTCTCATATCGAGGGGTACATCGTTCAATGCGGCGGCGCGACCGAGCGTTCCTTCGAGGTGCAAGATGCCGGTTGAGGAGACGCTGGTGTCGGTGCGGAGCGGCATGCCATTCAGCCGCAGCCGCCACTGCTGTGGAGTGTGCAGCCAAAGGGCGAACTCCGCCTCGGTGAGCGTAAACGGCAACTTCTCCTGTATGGCTGCGTCGCCGAGCTTCAGGTTGAGGCGTGCTCCGGTAGCTTCGATATAGGGGAAGCGCGGCGCGGCACTGGATCGAAGCTGCGCGGTGGGAGCGGCTTCGATCCGTGCGGCCTGGAGCAGGAGAATGCTCTGAAAATTCCACTTGCCGTCGGGAGTTTTGACGAGGTTGATGCTGGGGTCGGTGAAGCTGATGCGGCTGAACTCGACACGCCTCCGCCACAGGGAACTGACGCGCAGGGTGACGCGGACGGTACTGGCGCGCACAAAGGGCTCGGCTCCGAACGCGGGATCCTCGCCTACGACGAGGTTTTCAATCGTGAAGCCGGGAAGAGGAGCGACGGTGAGGGAGATGCGGTCGAGGTGGATCGGGCGGCCGAGGCTTTCACTGAGGCTGGCGATAATCCGGCGCTGAAAGCGATTGACATTGAGGAGCGGCAGGGTCAGCGCCGGTAAAATCAGTACAAGCAGGATGGCGTAGAGCGGAAGGAAACGGCGAACGAGCGGACGGCGAAGCTGGGGCGTGCTCATACCAGGCTCACGCTCGTAGGTTGATTCCGTATCCTGCATCCGCTCTGTCCGGTGGGGTTGAGTGTCTCCAACAGCCACAGGGGACAGTGTATCGCCGATTGGGTTCGGGGCAGGAGGACACGGGTGGCGGTGGGTTCACCGGCGACGGCAAGTACAGACGCAGGTCCTTCGCCCATTCGACTCCGCTCAGGGTCAGGATGACAGTTTGGGGTTGGTGGAAGGTTGGGGAGAACGGGTAGGGTTGATGCGGCTTAGTGGATTATGCGGAGGATCCTGTCCCAGCGGGCGAAGTCGGCGAGGTGATCGATCATGCTCTCTTCGAGATCAGCGGGCTTGAAAGGGCCTCTTGCCTGGGCGGTGGTGGAGGGGTCGTTCCGCTCCGGCTTGTACAGCGAGAAATAGATGAGGAAGGGCTTGCCGACGATGGCCGAAGAGGGGACGAAGCCCCAGTAGCGGCTATCTTCGCTGTTGTTGCGATTATCACCAAGGACGAAGAAGTGGCCGGCAGGGATGAGCAGCTCGCCGTTATCGATGAGGGAGCGCATCTGGATCCACCAGCGGGAGTCGATACCCGGTTCGGCGCTCTGCATCCGGGGAAAGTTGTCGCGGAAGCTATCGGGGCTGGAGGGGTTGTAGATGGCGTAGGGCTCGACCAGGGGACTGCCATTGATAAAGACGCGGCCCTGACGCATCCGAAGATGATCGCCGGGCAGGCCGATGACGCGCTTGACGAGGTGGAGCGCAGGATCGACCGGATAGTAGAAGACAATGATGTCGCCGCGGTGAATGGGAGTAGGCGGGAGCGGATCGGCGGCTGAGCCGACGGAGACGATCTGCTTATTGACGAGGAGGAAGTCGCCGATGAGGAGCGTGGGCTCCATGGAGCCGGAGGGGATCTGGAACGGCTGGGCTGCGAAGGTAATGATGAAGATGGCGACCACAATGATGTAAAGCAGATGCTGAACAGAGGCGAGTGGACCTCCGGGATGGTGCAGCGTATAGCTGGTCGCCCTGGAGTGCGGTGGTCTGGAGCCTGGTGGCCTATGGCTCGTCATCTGAGAGCGAGAGAGGGCGGGAACGGTCATCTCGCAGCTCCGGATGCTGTGTCTTGCGCCTTCATAGTGGGAAGGAGATCGCTTTCGGTTCGGAGGCGGGCGAAGGCAAGCCGGGCTGCCTCCTGCTGGGCCTGTTTCTTGGTGGTTCCTTCCGACTCGGCGAGTGCGCGGGTTCCGCCTGCGCCATCGTCGATGCGGACCTGAACCCGGAACGACTTGCGGTGGTCGGGGCCGGTCTGATCTGTGAGGATGTACTGCGGTTGGCCAGCGCCGGCCGCTTGCAGGAGCTCCTGCAGCGCAGACTTATGATCGCCGATGGCGCCGCTGAAGGTGCTGCCTTGGCTGAGCGCCTGATCGAGGTCGGGGAGGGCGGGCTCGATGATGTGCCGCTCGATGAAACGCTGAGCCGCGGGCAGGCCGCCGCCCGGTCCGCTATCGAGATAAAGTGCGGCGATGACCGCTTCAAGTGCGTTGGCGAGGAGTGCGGGCTTCCGGCGGCCGCCGCTCTGCTCCTCGCCACGGCCGAGGCGGAGGAGGCGGCCAAGGTCGATGCGGACGGCTACGTCGCCGAGATGCTTGCGGCTGACGAGAGAGGCTCGAAGCCGGGTGAGTTCGCCCTCACGCGAGGCAGGAAAGCGATGGTAGAGCGATTCGGCGACGATGAGACCGAGGACGGCGTCCCCTACGAACTCAAGCTGCTCGTTGTCGCTGTCAGGATCATGGAGGGCTTCGGGGTTGGTCTCGTAGGAGAGCGACCGGTGGGTCAGGGCGCGCCTCAGCAGGTCGGGATTGTGGAAGGCATGGCCGAAGAGTTGCGAAACGGTCTGGGCCGATTGCGAGGCTTCTGTTCTTTCCTGGTGCTTTGCCATACGGCTCCCTGCACTCTACTGTACCGAATGCATGGGTGCGGCCATATAGGTGCCGGTGCGGATTACGGCTTCGGAGGCACAGCGGGAGAGTTTGAGGGGCGGTACGCTTCCTTTTCGGCCTTGCCGGAGGGATCGATTGGAGCATCGTCCGAGGCGTCCGGCGAGTCCTGCGCGCTGTTGGGCATGGCTTCGCGCTTGGGCAGGGCGAAGGGTTGTTTCAGCCCTGATTCGGCGGCGCCTTTGGTGTCGGGCTGGCTGTCGCGAGTGGAGAGGGCGGCACGATATTCGTTCATCGCCTTTGGCCGGTCGGACCGGATGTCGTACAAACGGCCCAGGTAGATATGAGACCAGGCAAGCGTGCGGGGATCCTTCGAGGTGTTGAGGGCCTCGGTAAAGTGAGCGATGGCTTCGTCGGGCTTACGCTGCATGAGTTCGGCCTGAGCGAGAATGTAGGCGGCCCGGGAATGATCGCCCTTTGGATCGGCAAGAGCTTTCTCGGCGAGATCCTCGGCTTCTACGGTGTCGCCCTTCATGATCTTCATCTCTGCGAGCCGCAGGCCGGTGGGCTGCTGGGGAACGCGCCGAACGACATCCGGGGTTCCTTCAGGGAAAAAGACGATCTGCTCGTCGTGATGGCGCTCGCGGCTGACGTCCATCCCGTAGACCATCTCCCCGATGTCTTCCTTGAGGCTGATCTGATCCTTCTCCATCTGACCGAGCTTGCCATAGAAATAGTCGACGAGGACCCAGCCCTGGCGCATGGCGTGATCGACCGTTTTGTGGCGCACGACCTCTGCCTGCCGGTCATAGGCTGCCATCGCGGTGTCGAAGTGCTCGGCGTCGACGCGGGACCTGACGCCTGCCGGAGGTGTTGGTTTAACGATTCCCACGTCCATGGTGCGGGCTTCGATGGCCTTGATGAGGCACTCGGTGAGGAGCGCGACGATGTCGGACTTGTGAGCGAAGTCAAGTGGAGCGTTCTGGACGGGCTTGAGAAGGGGAAGCAGCCGGTCCATGGCGGCAGCGCGGGCGTAGACGAGCGGCTCGATCTCGTAGTGAAGATAGGTGTGCCGGATCTCGTCCATGTGGACCTCCGGGTGATCTGCTCCGGTCGGCGAGGTGACGACGATGTAATCGTTCGCATAGATGCGGGCGTTGGTCGCTGAGGGCGCGAGCATCGGCTCGAGCAGGACGAGGAAGCGGCGGCCATCGTAGCTGCTGACGGGCTCATGCAGATAGATATTGGTATTGAGGATCATGCGCGTCAACGGATCATGAACCTGGCTGACGAGGGCTTCATAGTCCGGCCGGTGCTCGATCCAGATGGCGTGCAGCTGGACGGCTTGGACAAAAGTACGGAGCAGGGGAAGGATGTTGACGACCTGGATGGAATCAGGAGGCATCTCCGCCTCGCTCACCGAGGTGGTGAGCTCGGGTGTGGGTGTGATGTAGAGCGCGAGCGATACATATTGCGCGATATTAAGGCCGGGATCGATGAGGGTATGTTGCCGGATATAGCCGCAGAGTGCGTCCCTGCTCTCGCGAGCCGGAGCGGAGGCGGAGAGTGCGTCATTGACGACCTGCCGCACACGAAGCCGAACCGGGTTCGAGGCAGCGAGGTCGGTATCGTAGCCACAGGCATTGAGGGCCACAGCGAGGTCGAAGAGCGGCTCGCTGGTTTCAAGGGTGATTGCAGATCCGCCGGCTTCAGGCTGGGCAGGCAGGGCAACCCGGGGTGCAGGAGAGCTGGAAGAGCCTGGAGTGGGCGCAGGTTGCTGGTCACTGCTACTGCTCGACGATTGGGATTGCGTCTGAGAGGGAAACTGAGCGGCGGACGACAGACTCAGCACACTAAGTGCGATGCTGCAGCCGATGCGTTGGAAGAGGAACTTGCGAAAGGAAACGATGCTAATGGAAGGGCACACGATAGGGTTTCGACGCTCGCTCTTAGCTTATGGGAGCGGAAGAGGAACAAGCAAGGAGCTACATCGTAGCTTCTTGCGGACGTCACTCAGCCTTGAACGGAGACTCCGGAATAGGTAAGGACGACCCGGCCATGAACGGGCGCACCAAAGACACGAGCAGGCTCGAAGACACTCATAAGCAGTTGATCTTCGACCTGGGTTGCAACGGCTGCGTCGTAGGAGCCGGAGACGATGGTGTAGTCGAAGACGCGGCCTTGACCGTTGACTTGCGCTTCGACCACAATCGTTGTGTCGTACATGGTATGGATCGGACGCGGTTGTTCGGCGGAGTAGAGGAAGTGCGGTACGGTCATCGCGCCGAGTGGTTCATCGTTGGCCAGGACGGCTTGCGGTGCGGCTACCGATCCCAATAAAAATCCAAGAGTTCCGACGAGTGCGACGGCTACGGTAAAGCCTGCGGAGACCTGAATCAGTATGGGCCGGACGGCATTTTCCCAACGCAGACTGAGACTATCGAAGACACTGGAGGCACGCCTGGACTGTTCGCGCGAGATTGCGAGGCGAAGCTTCAGACCGAGGTCAACCGGCGCCTTCGCCGGGCGGAGTATTGAAAGTGAATCCTGTACACCACGCCAGGCGGCAAACTCGCGAGCGCACGCCGGACAGACTTCAAGGTGCCGGGCTATGCGCTGCATCGCGTGGCCGCTGACAGCACCATCAAGGTAAGTAGAAAATGATATCTGGAAGGACTCGCATGAGGGCGTCGTGCTGATCGGCTCAAGAAGCGGCATCTTCATCGGATGATCCCCACGGATGAAAAGACGCGGGTGTTCGAACGATGTGGGCGGCTCGAGACGATGGTCTGGTGTGCCTCGGCAGCTTCAGCATCAAGAAGAACAGTGCGCAGGGCAACCCGGCCACGAGTCAACCGTGACTTGACGGTGCCAAGATTCACGTCCAATATTTCGGCGATCTCCTCATAGGCGAAGCCTTCAATCTCACGAAGAATGACCACCGTGCGGTACGCCTCGGGAAGCTGCTGGAGTGCGGACTCTACGCGTTCCCGGATCTGATTCTGTGCGACATGATCGAATGGCGAATTCCGATGATCGGCGAGCGTTGCACTGAGACAGGGCATGTCCCCGTCGTCGTCCGGCTCCGCTACTGTCGAGTCGATGGTAAGTTCCTGCCGTTTGTGGCGCGACCACCAGCGGCGCTGATTCGATGCCTCATGCAAGGCGATGCGATAGAGCCATGTTCGCAAGCTCGAGTCGCCATGAAAGCCGCGAATGTTGCGGAAGACCTTTATGAAGACTTCCTGTGTGATGTCGGCGGCATCAGCCGGATCCTGAACGCTGCGCACGATAAGCGAATAGAGCGGCTGATGATACTGGGCGATGAGTGAGGCAAACGCATCTTCTGAGCCGGACTGGAGTTCAGCCACGAGAGTTGCGTCTTCCGTTTTGCAGACTATATCTGCCGCACTGACGCCGATTCCGCCTGCCAGGTTCATCGCGATGCCCGCCTGTGTATCGGGTGCCCCTACCTTACTGCTTCATGATGCAAGGTGCAACTCGCGAGAAAAAACAACGCCGCCGACGGCCGAGTGCTCGCTCACTCTACCTACTTAGACACCAGGGAGCAGGAGATAAGTTCCCGGCAGGATTGACGAATGCTGCCGTGTCAGCCAGAATGGAATGAGTCCTTCCCGAGTGGGCCTGTGGCGCAGCTGGGAGCGCGCTTCCATGGCATGGAAGAGGTCATCGGTTCGATCCCGATCAGGTCCACCAATCATTTCAACAACTTATGAGTTTGCGAGAATTCTCGAGGGTCCAATAAGGGTCCAATAAGAGAAAACCTCTCATTTCGCCCCCGTTCCAGCCTTCAATATCTCCGCTATCTTCGACTGCGCCTTGCGCTTGGCCGGGGTGACCGCCTGCGTATAAACCTCAAGCGTCATCTTGACCGTCGCGTGCCGCAGCAACTCCTGCACCGTCTTGACATCCTCGCCGTTGGCCTTGAGCAAGGTTGAAAAAGTGCGCCGGAAGGTATGCCAGCCAATGTGCTTGGTGATCTTCGCCCGCGTTGCGGCAGGACGAATGCACCGCTTCAAAATGGAGTCGGGACTATATGGCTGCTTCCCCTTCTTCCTCGTGCTGGCGAAGACCCAGTCCTCCAGTTGGTTGTAAGGAGCGGCGCGTTTCCAGGTCAGCAATTCCTCCGCCACCCAGGGATCGAGCGGAACCGGCTTTCGGGAGATCTCCGTCTTACAACGACCTACCCTTTGCCGGTAGACCGATCGCGTGACTGAGAGCTCAAGCTGCTCGAAGTCAACGTCGAGCCACTTGAGTCCGATCAACTCGCTGCGGCGTAGTCCGGTGACGACATCGAGCAGCGCCATCGCCCGGTCCCGATGAGACAGTTGATCGAACAGGCCAACCAACTCGCCCACCTCAAGGATGTCCGGAGCCCGCATCCGCTTCGCGCTCTGCCGCACCATCGTGATCGGGTTCGCGCCCTGCGGCAGGAACTCGTGACGAATGGCGTGATTGAAGAGAACGCTCATAATGCTCCGAATCTTCGCCTTGCTGCCCCGAGCCAAATCCAGCTTGCGGAGCCACTTCTCCACTGCGATGGCACGTATGTCTCGCAGCTTGTACCTTCCCCACTTCTTGGCAACATGAAAATCAAGGATGTCGATATAGGTAGAACGGGTCGAGTAAGCCCGCCCTTCGTCCTCTTCGCCCTCCTCAATTGGGCCAAGCTCATGCTTCTTGAAGTGGTCTACGAGAGCAGAGACCGAAACCGGTTGCTGGGACGGTTGCGCCTGCTCCTGGTTAATAGTGATGCGTAAAGATTCAGCAGCCTTGAGGGCGCTCGCTTCGGTCGGATACTGCTTGACCGTCCCGACGACAACCTTACGGCGAACCCGCTTTCCTGTGGCGTCTTCTTCCCGCCAACGGAAGATCCAGCAATCCGGGCCCTGCTTACGCTTTACGCGATCGATCATTCCTTGTTGATACCGTGTACGTCGAAACATGTTTCCTCCTGTTTCGAACGCCACAGACCGCTGCCTTGATGGTGCCATATTCCGGCGTCTGTGGGAGCTCGAATCAATCCATCAATTTGCGAATAAATGTCTCCAGCCCGGAGGCGCGAAAGCGCCACACTTTCCCAAATTTCATCCCCGGAATCTCGCCACGCCGTGCCCGTCGCTTCACCGTCTCCGGATGAACATGCAGCAACTCAGCCGCCTGCTCGCTGTCCAGCAACGGTTCAAACTCCTGCGTTACCTTCTTCTCATTCGATCCGTCTTCTCTCATCCGTCTCCCCTTGCCGGCACGTAGAATCCCGCGTCATGCGTCAAATGCCGGGAACCGGAGCGCAAAAAGGGCCTCCGGCAGTGTCGATAGACCGACGATAGGGCGAAATTCGGGGCCGGATTATTACCTTTTGCGACGCATTATTCCATCTGGGGCAATAATCCAAAGCCACACCTTGTTGCGTTACAACCACAAAGCCAGGTCCAGATGAGTTGCTCCCTGTCGTCGCGTGCGCGATGATCAACTCAGCCGATGAGCAGTACCCCCACAAACCCGCCCGGCAGTACACCGCCAGTTCCACCGTACTGGGACGACGAAGACGATTGGATCGTCCTCATCGAATTTCTACGCAGAGACGACCCCGAGGATCGTGCGCGTGGAGCAGAGGCTATCGGCTACATGCTCGCCTATTCCCAGATGACCGATACGCGCATGTTGGCGCTGGTCGGAGATTCCAACGAGGACACATACGAGTTACTGTTCTCGTTCTCCTCTCCCGAGAACAAGGCCGAGTTCCTGCGCCTGCTCAAGTCGAACGATGCCACCAACTGCGAAGACGAGGAGATCCTTGTGCCGATCCGGGCCGAGATCGAAGCGGCCCAGCCCATCGCACGCGTGCTGCCCGAAGACGTCATGCGGCAGGTCACGATCATCGCAACCATGCTGTTTGGCGGAGCGACCGAAACCATCCAGTAACTCTTCTGGACTCATGGCGCGGTGCTCCAGTGAATCATCCTCGCAGGCATTCCCGCTGCATACTCGAGTGATTGCCAATACCACTGATCTCCAATCCCATTGCTCTTTCATCGCCCGGACACTGCTTCGGACCTGGTCCGCCGCCCTGCGGACGGCGCGGGCTCTGCTTCGGCTTGACAGCCGCCCTACGGGTTTCGGGTCTCTCCAAAACAATCTTCTGCAAAGAGCGCAGAACATTCTTTCGGCCCTCCCGAAAATGCACCCGCTGGCCTTGGGAGGCGGGTCCCTCGCACCGCTTCGCGTGGTGTGTCCCGAGCGCCTTCAGAGGCAAGGGACCAAGGAGATTCAAAGATGGCAAACACGAGCGTAGTAACCGCACGGCAGAGCAATTTCTCCAACCAGATCCTTCACGGCGACTGCATCGACGTCATGCGACAGATGCCAGCGAACAGCGTCGATTTCATCCTCACCGATCCACCGTATCTCGTAAATTATCGCGACCGGGATGGACGCACGATTCAGAATGACTCAGATGATCGTTGGCTCAAGCCCGCGATGGCTCAGGCGTTCCGCGTACTCAAGCAGGATCGGGTCGCCATCATGTTCTACGGGTGGACGAAGATCGATGCATTCTTCGAAGCGTGGCGCAGCGCGGGATTTCAGCCTGTCGGACATATCGTCTTTCGCAAGTCCTATAGCTCGAAGAGCAGGTTCCTCCGGTATCAACACGAGCAGGCATTTCTCCTGGCGAAGGGGAGGCCCCCGTTGCCGAAACAGCCACTAGGCGATGTGATGGAGATGCCCTACAGCGGCAACAAGCTTCACCCCACTCAGAAGCCCGTAACAGCACTGGCTCCTCTCGTCCGTAGCTTTTCACTTCCCGGCGAGACCGTACTTGATCCGTTCGCGGGAAGCGGGAGCTCATGCGCAGCAGCATTGCTGACTGGACGCAGATACATCGGCATCGAAATGGATGATGCGTACTTTAAGCACGCAAGCGAACGATTGATGAGAGTACACCAGAGGGCCGCTGCGAAGCGGTCTTCTGGTTCTGGCATTCCAACGCGGGTGTGATGTTATCCGCGTGCCCGCCGCGCCTCAAGGCGAACACTCCTTCTGAATCGTCATGCTCCCACCTTGACCCGCGCCATGCACGCGGGTTCTCTGCCTGTCATGGTTGGAATGCCATGCTCTGCGCCTGCCCGGTCCAGCATACGAAGCCTCTCTTTCCACCTTTCATGATGTGTCTTTCCGTCCGCAAGCTGTGTCTCTGGATTATTGCTTTTAAAGCAATAATGCGTTCGAGAAAGTAATAATCGACCTCCCATTTCTCGCCTACCTTCGCTCCAGTCGTTGCAACGGAGAGTGCTCACTCGCCGGAGATGCAAACGAAAGGAGCAGACATGCAACCCAGCCTTCCCACCAAACGGCTTCACTTCCGGCGATTGCGTTCGCAATGCCGGAGGTGGGCAATTCCATCGCTGATGTTCCTTGCCGCTCTACCGGTCTACGCCCAGATCGGCGCGAGCCCGTGGGAGAACGCGGTCAACGCCCTTAAGACCTCGTTCACCGGCCCCATCGCCCAGGGGCTATCACTCGTGGCCATCGTCGTCGGCGGTCTGATGTTCGCCTACGGCGAAGGCCAGTCGAAGAAGATGCTCGCCGGCATCGTCTTCGGCATCGGCATGGCCATCGGCGCTGTGAACTTCATGGCCTGGCTCTTTCCGTAGTAGTCCTCTGACTGCAGGCCCAACCACAACCCCACAACCGGATAGGCAGGAAGGAGGAAACACATGGCAGAGGGCGGTTCACGACAAGACGGCGCACGTAGAAACAGAGTCTTCAAGGCGATGAACCGCCCGCTGACCGTGCTTGGCGCGGAGCGGAGGTTATTCTTCGTCGCGCTGATTACGGGCGGCGCGATCTTCTCCATGCTGCACTCGCTGGTCGGAGGCATCGGTCTCTTCATCGTGGGCGTCATCATCGCGCGTATCGCCACGAAACACGATGTCGAGATCCTCCGCGTTCTCTTCAACTCCACAAAGTTCTGCAGACGCTACGACCCCATGAAGTCGAAACCGATTCACATCGCAATACGGAGGCAGCGTGTTCAGGATTAGCAACATTACGCAGGACTGGAACGAGGCCGGATCGTTCGCCGCGCAGCTCAACCTGTACGGCTTCTGGGACGAGCACATCTTCCTGACGAAGACAGGCGACCTCGGCGCCGTCCTCAAAGTCGGCGGTATCGACTACGAGAGCCTCGATCATGCTGGACGCGACTACGCGACCAAACGGCTCGAAGCCGCGCTTCGCTCCCTCGATGACAAGACCCGCCTCTACCAGATCCTGTTCAAGCACAACCAGCCGGAGATTGTGCATGGCGAGTACGACGATCCCCTCGTCCGCGCCGCAGTGGAGCAGCGTGCCGCGTTCCTCCGGTCGAAATCCGACCGCCTCTATTCCATTGAGATTTATTGGGTCGTCATGGTGGACGGCAGCTACGCGAAGACCAGCTTCCTCCACGCGCTCGCCGCACTACCGAAGCAGCCGCGCTCATCGCTGCACGAACTGCGCGCGCTCTTCTCCGGCAATAAAGAGCGCACCATGCTCTACGAGCAGATCGAGCGCGACCGGCTGCGCCTGCAGCAAAAAGTTCAGAGTTTGAGTGGGCAGCTTAACGATCTGATGAAGATCGAGCTGTCAGGGGCGGAGAGGACCTTCCGGCTTGTCCGGCGTCTCGTCAACTTCCGCCCCTCCAAAATCGATGACGCGCCGCTCCGTGGATCGCGTCATCTCGACTGGCAGGTATGCGACTCGGAATTAGAGGCGCACCGCGGCTACCTGCGTCTCGACGACCACTACGTCCGCGTCCTGACGCTGAAAGAGCTGCCCAGCGAGACTCGTCCCTTGCTGTTGCGGGGCCTGTTCGACATTCCGGCCAACTTCCATGTCGTCACCGAATGGCATCCCGTAGACAACGCGAAGTCCCGAAAGGAGATCGCCTCGCGTCGCCGGCATCACCACAACTCCAAGACCAGCTTCATCTCGAACCTGCAAGACCAGCAGAACGCCGGACCGAAGGACGAGTTGGTCGATGACTCGAAGGAGGCTGCTGTCGCCGAGTTGGGATCGGCACTGACCGCTCTCGGCATGGAGGGTAAAAACTTCGGTGAGTTCACGCTCTCCGTCGTGATCTACGACGAGGACAAGGCGAAGGTGGAGCACGCTGTCGCCGAGTTTCAGAAGCTATTCACGCAGCACGACGGTCTGCTGTACGAGGAACGCTACAACCAGCTCAATGCATTCTTCGCCACCGTACCGGGGAATAGGCAGTTCAACCTCCGCAAACAATGGGCGCTCAACTCCAACTATGCCGACCTGTCGTTCCTATTCACCGTAGACACCGGCTCGTCGTGGAACGCGCATCTCGAATGTGAGTACCTCTCCGTCCTCGAATCGACGCACGGCACGCCGTACTACCTGAACCTGCACGCGGGAGACGTTGCCCACACTCTGTTGCTCGGCGCAACAGGCGCGGGCAAATCCTTCACCCTTGGGTCCATTATTCAGTCGTTGCAAAAGTATGCGCCGCTGACCTTCATCTTCGATGTCGGCGGCAGCTACGAGGCGTTGACGCGCGTTTTCGGTGGGACCTACCTGAATGTCGGATTAAAGACTCCAGGTTTCAGCATCAATCCCTTTTCGCTCTCTCCTACCCACGAGAACCTGAACTTTCTGTATCTGTTCATGCGGGTTTTGATCGAGGGCCAGAGAAAGTATACGTTGACCGGCGACGATGAGAAGGCACTCTTCGCCGCAATCGAGCGGGTCTACAAGCTCCCTGCCGAGATACGAACGCTTACCAACTTCGCGTCGATCCTCGGCCCTCTGGGAGAGCGGTTGCAACGCTGGATTGGGGAGGGGCAGTTCGGCTATCTCTTCGACAACGCAGAGGACACGCTGACCTTCGCCCGTTTTCAGACCTTCAATTTCGACGGCTGGTCGGACTATCCCGACATCCTGGAACCGCTGTTGTTTTATGTCCTCCAGCGTGCATCGTCGGAGATTGAAAAGACAGCGAACGCCGCGATCTTCAAGGTCTTCCTGGCCGACGAAGCGTCGATCTTCCTGAAGAACACCATCATCCGCGATTGGGTCGTAAGGGCAGAGCGGACATGGCGCAAGAAGAACGCCGCGATGATCCTCGCTACGCAGTCAGTTGTGGAACTGGCCGATGCGGGTGTGCTCAACATCATCAACGAGTCCTGCCCCACGAAGATATTTCTGGCCAATCCCAACATCGACCGCAAACTCTATGCCGAGATCTTCCAGCTCAACGATACGCAGATTGAGCTATTCGAGTCGCTTGTACCCAAGCGCGAGCTGCTGCTGATACAGCCGCGCGGCACGAAGAAGCTGGTGCTCGAAGTGGATGCGCTGGGGTATTGGATGGCGACCAACAACGCCCGCGACAACATCCGCAAACAGGATTATTTTGCCCGCTTCGGGCCGGAGCAAGGCTTGATTCGGCTCGCACACGACTTCCCCAACCCCCTCAACTCATAACCCCACCAAACCCCTCAAAGGAGATTTCATGCGCCCTGCACCCATCATCCCGCTCTTACTTGGCCTCGCTGCGACCGTTGCTCACGGCCAGCAGACCACCGCCCGCATCGTCAAATACCACGCCAACGACATTGTGAATGTTCGCGGCAAGATGAGCTACACAACACTCATCCAGCTTCCGCCAACAGAGAAGATTCTGGATGCCGCCACCGGCGACAAAGACTTCTGGATCGTCGATACAGTCGGGAACTATTGCTTTGTGCATCCGGCGAAGGCAGGCATCCACTCCAGCCTTGACTTGATTACCGACAAAGGCACCGTCTATTCATTCACCCTCGATGAAGCCGGGGCCGTCGATCCCGACCTGAAGGTCGTTATCGAGCCGTCCGACCAGTCCTTGCTTGCCGCCGCCAACAACGCGGGCAAGCTCGTCTCCGCCTCGGAAGTGATTGCGGCACAGGAGCAGGCGCGGCTTTCTCAGACTCATGCCGCCGCCGCCGTGGAGCAGTTCCGCGCCGACTATCCCACGAAGGCGTTGCAGTTCGATTACACCTTCCACAACGAAAAGCCCTTCGACGTGTCGGCAATCTATCACGACGATCGCTTCACTTACATCAAGTCCACCGCCTCCGAGAAGTTCGCCGTGTACGAGCTGAAGGACGGAAAGCCCGACCTCATCAGCTTCCAGTTGAAGGACTCGACCTACGTCATCCCCAAGATCGTCGATCACGGCTACATCGAGATCGGCAAGCACAAACTCAGCTTCGACCGCGCGACCAAATAGGAGGCAACGTGCCAGAGGAAAAACAGATTCCCGAAGTATTCGAGGTGCAGGCCGCTCCGCCGTCGCCGACCCCTCCGGCCCTGCGCGACAAACGGATCGTGCCGGAGGGAGTAGTCCCGAAGCAGGCGCAGGGTTACGTCGTTGCAGGACTCGCCGTGCTCATCCTGCTCGCCGTGATGTTCTCGAAGAACCACGCGAAGACCACGCCTGTGGCTCTCCCGAGTGTCACGCCGTTCTCCAGTGATGCCAACGCGCTCAAGATCGCCGAGTTGGAACAGAACCTCAGCGCGGAGCAACGGCAAAGCCAACAGCAGGCTCAGCAACAGAAGAGCGTTGCTGTAGGCATTGCGACTGGAGGCGCAACCCCGGCACTGGCCGGGAGCCCCGCCGCGACTCCTGCTCCGCAGTCACCGGCTCCCACCGAGCCTCCGCGCGATCCTATCGCGGATGCCGAACGCGCGATGGCGTTCAAGGCGCGCTTCGCCTCGAACCTCGTCTCCGCCGATGGCGGCGCTTCGCGCTCATCGGCTTCTCCTGCGGAGTCCTCCGATACGGCGCCCCGCTTGGAGATGGACGCTACTGCGCCTACGGCTCGCCCTGCGGGCTTGCCGGCGCAGGCCGCTGCGTCGAACAAACGTGCCCCGGAGGTCAACGTCAACGCCGCCCACGGCCAACCCTTCGTGGTGTTCGAGGGCACCACCATCGACACCGTTCTGACGAACCGTCTCGATGGTGAGTTTGCGGGACCAGTGAAGGTTATGGTCTCAAACCCGATCTACAGCCATGACGGTCAACATGTGTTGATCCCTGAGGGCACCTTTCTTCTGGGCGATACGCAGAAGGTCTCCGGCTTCGGCCAGAAGCGCCTCGCCGTCACCTTCCATCGCCTCCTCATGCCCGATGGTTACTCCGTTGATCTCGACCAGTTCCACGGTCTCGATCAGATCGGCGATACCGGCCTGAAGGATAAGGTCAACAGCCACTATCTCCAGATCTTCGGCACCTCGATCGCGCTCGGCGTCATCGCCGGCGCTGCGGAGGCTACCACCAACGGCGGCTATAACCAATCCGGCTCCGAAACATACCGCCAGGGCATCGCATCCAGCCTCTCGCAGTCGAGCGCCAATGTGCTCGACCGCTTCATCAATATTCCGCCCACCATCACGATCCGCGAGGGCTACCGCATCAAGGTCTACCTCACCCAGGACATGCTGCTACCCGCCTATGAGAACCATGTCATGCCGGGGGTGTTTTGATGCCGGCCCTTCTCATGCTTTGTTTCGGCTGCGCGCTTGTGGTTGGCTGCGCCTCCCCCTCGCCGCCGCCAAAACCATCGCCCTACCAGTACAGGACGCCCGAACGCATTAAGGTGCGTTCTCCGTCTTGCTCCGAATCCATCCACCTATAACTCCACGGAGGTTTCGCCATGAAAGCAGTAAGGATTCTGATTTCCGTCTTCGGCCTACTAACTGCGCTCGCGCCCGCGGCACACGCGCAGTTCGGATCGGGCATCGTCTACGACCCTACTCAGAGCGCCCACGCTTTTCAACAGATTGAGCAGGCCGCGCAGGAACTCAATAACTGGCAGCAACACCTCTTGAAAGAGGCGCAGATCTATACGACCGCGGAGCAGACCCGGACCCAGGTCGTTACCATGTACAACCTGGCCTACCAGATGTCTACCATGCCGCAGAACCTTGGGGCGCGGTATAAGGCAGGCTTCGCGCAGTGGTCGAACCTTGCCGCACCCCCGAGTGCTTACGGCACGAACACCGCACTGGTGAACGCGCTCAACTTCGGTGGTCTGCCCACAGCACAGCAGGGATATAACAACGCCTTCGTGCAGGTCCAGAGCTTCCCCTCGACGACGTATTCGTCGTCTGATGCACGTACCCAAGCGACCATAGCGAATCAATACGCTACCTCAGAGTTATCGCAAACCACAACCACCGGCACACTCGCGACTCTCGGCACGATACGGGCGGACTCGCAGGCGTTCGCTACGAAGCTGGCGAACCTCGAATCGGACACCTTTTCAACCGACCCGAGCCAGCAGACCCAGAACGCTCTGCTCGGCAAGATCAACTCCGCAACGCTGCTCCAGATTCACTCCCAGCAGGACACCAACCAGCTTCTCGCAGCTTCCATCCAACAGCAGCTCCTCGCCCAGAAGCAGCAGATTGACGCGCAGAACCGCTCCATCAATAACTCCATTTACTTCCAGCAGAACTTCTCCAACACCATGCAGAACGTGACCACTGGTGTCAGCAATTCCATCCATGCAATCTCGCTCAGCACCACAGGACAGTGAACCCATGCAGGAAAATCCATTTACCTTTCTCGGCCAGGCCATCAGCCAGCTCCTGTCGTCTCAAAGCGCGGCACTGCAGGCTGCGGGACTCAATATGTTCCGCGGCCTGGCCGTCATTCTTATCGCCTGGTTCGGCATCAAATCCGCCCTGTCCGCTTCGCAGGGACATGGCGGATTTCACTTCGGAAAGTTTGCCGACCTGATCCTGCTGATCGCTTTTGGTCTAGGGATGCTGACCTATTACTCGACGCCGATTCCCGGCGTCGGCTATAGTTTCAGCGACCTCATTACAAAAGAGGCGTTGAACATCTCTGGCCAGATCGAGTCCGACCAGACCCAGCAGATCGCGACCACCATCACCACGGCGGAGCAGCAGCTCGGCACGCCGCCGGGTAGCTTCAACATCCTGGAAGACCTGACCTTCCTGCTCATCGCCATCCTGCTGGCGGCGATGCAGGCCGTCTCTTTCGCCGTGATCTCGTATGGCTACGTCGCCTCCACCGTATGTGTGCTGATCGGTCCCGTCTTCATCCCATGGTTCATCGTGCCGAAGATGGACTGGCTCTTCTGGGGATGGTTCAAGGCGTTCATCGGTTTCAGCTTCTATCAGGTGATTGCTTCGGCCTTCATATTCGTCTTCTCGAAGGTGCTGACCTCGATGCTTCAAGTCATCGGCAATATCAGCATCTCGAACGCACTCACAATCCTGCCGGCACTGTTCATTACGTTGTTTGTCTGCATCTACGGTCTGGTCAAGATACCGGAGCTGACAGGCGCCATTTTGAGCGGTCGCAGCGGCACATGGGTCAACCCGATGGGAAGGTAATCATGACGGATAAGAACAAGACGCTTCCAATTACCGATGCGGGACACAAGTTTCTGGAGTTGTACGCCGAGCCTGTCGTCACCAATACCTATCTGAAGATCGCACTGCTCGTGCTCTCGATCGTCACGCTCGCTTCGCTTGCGCTCCTCTATCGCGCCGAGACCGCTGCCTTGCGGCTGAAGCCGCTCGTCATCTCGGTCTCGGAGGCGGGGCGCGGCCAGGTGTCGAGCTACGCCGACTTCTCCAAAGTCCCTGTCGATCGCGTGAGCAAGTATTACCTCGCCCGCTGGACGGAGCTTTACTACGGTCGCAATCACGCCACGTTGCAGCGTGATTTCACCGAGTCACTGAATTTCTTCTCGAACGACTTGCAGGGCGCTACGCTCCTGCACGTCACCAAAGCAAAGACGCTCGAAGACTTCCTCCTCGACCCCAGCACCCCGAACGTCGATATCGAAATCAAGGCCGTAGTGCTTGAAGATCTGCGGGAGGCGCCGTATCGCGCCCATATCGAATTTGAAAAAGTCTTCCGTTCCCCCGGCGATCAGGACGAGCAACGACGCGAGCGTTGGACCGCAAATGTCGTCTACGGCTTCCGCGACGAAGTGCCTAACAAAATGTTACTCACCAATCCTCTCGGTCTGGTCGTCAGTTATATCCATGAGGATCAGGCGTTCGGGAGCTAAGTCATCATGCGACCGAAAAAGCCCATCCTGCTCTACTGTGCAAACCCCGAACTGCTCTCCACCACCTCATTCGCACTGAGCTTGCATCCCTATCATGTCGTCCCTGTCCTCAACAGCATGAAGGCTTCGTTGTTGGCCGCCGACCGGGACGCAAGATTTGCCTGTGGCGTTCTGATTCATGCGCAACAGGCGGACCCTGCCGGAAGGCTTATCCATCGCCTGCTTGAATGTGAATCCCACATACCGCTCCTGCTCGTAGATTGCGCCGGCGATCTCGCCCCCGTCCGCTACGCGGACATGGTTCTCTATGGACGCAATACCACGATGGCGCATATCCTCGCTGCGCTTCGCGTGCTTTGCCACCGCAAGCCGGGGCCACGAACTCGAAGGACAGCATGAGATACCTTTCCGTGTGTTCCGGCATCGAAGCGGTCTCGGTCGCCTGGCATCCGCTCGGCTGGCAGCCTGCGATGTTCGCTGAGATCGATCCCTTCTGTTGTTGGCTGCTGCGCTCGCGCTATGGCGCATCGCGTCCGCTGCACTTGCCCAGTCCCAATGACGCGCCGACTCGCAAGGAAGCCAAGCAGCGCGCGGCAGCCATCCGCAACGTCGTTGCTCTGCCTGCCGATGGCGCGGTCATTAATGCCGGCGACTTCACCCGCATAGGAGCAGAGCATGTTGGAACAATCGACCTTCTGGCCGGAGGAACACCTTGCCAGTCTTTCTCCGTCGCCGGTAAGCGAGCCGGACTGGATGACCCGCGTGGCAACCTCACCATCGAGTTTGCTCGACTTGCTGGCCGACTCAGGCCCGTATGGCTGGTGTGGGAGAACGTCCCCGGCGTGCTGTCGATCGACGACGGACGTACGTTTGGAGCCTTTCTCGGGATGCTGGTCGAACTCGGGTATGGGATCGCCTACCGAGTTCTGGACGCTCAGCATTTCGGAGTACCCCAGCGACGGCGCCGCGTCTTCGTTGTCGGACATCTTGGAGACTGGAGAGGTCCCGCAGCGGTACTACTTGAGCGCCACAGCCTGTCGGGGCATCCTCCGCCGCGCCGAGAAGCGCAGCAAGGAACTGCCGGAGGCGTTGAAGTCGGCCCTGCTGGCGGTCGCCTCACAGACACTGCCCCAACCATCGATGCCGGATGCAAAGATGGCTTCGTCCGCAATCAACTAGGGATCGGGGTTATCTCGTCAACCTACGAGGTATCCCATTGCCTGAACGCAGGAGGCATGGGAAGGCAGGACTTTGAAACCGAAACCCTGATCGCGCACTCGCTTTCAGCCGATGGCTTCGACGCGAGCGAGGACGGCACCGGGCGTGGGACGCCCATGGTGCCTGTCGCCATTTGTACCGCTCATACACAGTCCAATGGCAGCGGCTTCTGCGATGATGTTGCACACACTCTGGAGAGTGGTGCGTCTCAGGCTGTCGCCTTCGCGCAAAACACTCGCGACGAGGTGCGACTATACGTCGGAGATGGGAAGACGGTCGGTGCTCTGGCAGCACAGCGTGGAGCCAAACAACAGTCCTATGTCGCATTCTCTGCGAAAGATTATGCCGCCGATGCCGATGACATCGCTCCAACATTGCGTGGCATAGGACATGACCGAAGCCATGCCAATGGTGGTGGCCAGGTAGCGATCGCTTTCACGCAGAACCAGGAAGGCGATGTCCTGAGCGGTGAGGTCATGCAGTCGCTTGGGACAAATGCGAATGCGACTGGTCGCAATGCCCCGACTGTCGCTTTCACGCTCCACGGCAGCGATGGAACCGCAAGCGCGGCGTCGTCCACCGAGATTGCGGGAAGTCTGCGAACGCGTGCTCCCGGAAACATCGAGAACACTTCGACGACTGCTGTGTTACAGCAGCAGTCCGTCGCGTCTCCGCTCACTGCCTCGTATGGCAAACAGGTAGACAGCTCCGACACGAGTAGCGGACCTCCGAATCTATCGCAGACAGAGATGGCCGTGCGTCGACTGACGCCGCGGGAGTGCGAGCGCCTGCAAGGATTCCCGGATGATTACACGCTGGTTGAATATCGCGGCAAATCGGCCGCCGATGGTCCCCGGTATAGGGCGCTCGGTAACTCGATGGCGGTTCCGGTCATGCACTGGATCGGGAAACGGATTGCAGCAGTCGATACGGTCCTCCGTGACCGGCTCGGCGTCGAGAGGGTCCCATGAGCAACGGGCTCCACATTCTGGACAGGCCGGCACGCACCTCCCCATCGCGGAAAAGCACCGGCCTTCTTCTTGCCCTTGATGCCTCGGGAGTCGTGCTCTGCATCTCGCCATCCCCCACGGTTTCTTTCTTCAGGCCCTTCGCGTGGCAGGGGGCGGAGGGCGGTGGCAGGTACCAATCGGTGCGGTTGACCCACTCTCTGCTTTCGCAGCCGGACTTGGTAGCGAGCAGGCACGGCACCACTGCTGTCCGGTTGCGTCGGCGCCCTGAACGCGATGAGGCCCTTCAAACGAGTGTTTCTGTAGAGTGCCATTTCTCCCGTATTTCCCCTGCTCACCCTCGGTCACTCGCTCGGTGCTGGTCCCGCGCCCGTCGGCACGGCGCGTCTCTGCTTCGCCCTTACGGGCGCCCTGCGGGTTACGGCTTTCAGAAAATCTTTTTGCAAAGAACGCAAAAACATTTTCCGAACCTTCCGTAAAAGCGCCGCTTGGCACTTGGGAGCGGGGCACCTCCCGTCGCTTCGCGCAAGAGTGTCCCGAGGGCAATCCGGGCAAATACAAACAAGGAGAAACACAATGGCACTCTACGAAAACAAAGTCACTCTGAAGGGCTACATCGGCAAGGACGCCGAGAACCTCGCAACCAAACAGCAGCGGACCTTCGTGGTCTTCTCGCTCGCCACCAAGTCCGGCTACAAGGACAAGCAGAAGAACGAGTGGGTCAACCACACCGAGTGGCATCGCATCGTCGCCTTCGGCAAGCCCGCCGACCACGCGAAAAACCTGAAGAAGGGCGACTACGTCGAGATCGAAGGCGAGTTGCGCAGCACCGAGTTCGATGCCGAGGTCGGTGAGGGCAAGAAGAAGACCACGATTAAGCGTCGTGGTTGGGAGATACGCGCCAGCCTCGTCAAGAAGCTGGCGCAGCCCGAGAGCTCGCGCGGAGAGAACCTCGACGCCGAGCCGGTCACGGAGGACGACGCGGCTTAGGCCGCGTTGTCCTCCCTCGGGAGGTGCAACATGACTGCTCTCTTTCAAAACACCGTAACGCTTCGTGGATTCCTCGGCAGTAATGCCGAGGTTCCTCCTTCGGAGGGAATTGCGGAGGACGCTTATGCGGTCCTGTCTCTGGCAACGATGTCCGGCACATGGGATATTGCTACCAACCAGTGGACTCCACGCATCACGACTCATCGAGTCGTCTGCCCCGGTCCCTGGTTCTGCGGTTTCACTCGCGGCGACTATGTCGAGGTCGAAGGCGAACTCTACATCCACGACTATGAGCGCCCCGTCGTCGTTGAGGGCGAGCGCTTCTCCGCGAAGCGATACGTCTGTGAGGTCCGCGCGATACAGGTACGCAAACTTGATCGCCCACTGCTGGTCGTCGATACGGGCGAGGACGGCTAACGCCGTCCGTCCTCTGTTCGCGGAGAGGCTTAACTCTTCTCCGCTTTTGTTTTGACAGGGTCGCGCAGCTATCGCGGCGGAAAGGTACTCGATGTTCGCCAACGCCGTATTCGTCGCCACGCTGATCTTTCTCGCGCTCGGATTCTGGTTGAGCGCGGAGCTGCGCTTCCTCACTCCCTGGCGAAGCTTCATTCTTCACCATCACATTCAGAGCATCGCGCTCTATTGCGCTCTGCTCTTCGCCAACATCCTCGGGCTAACCATCTGGATCGAACGCAAGTTCTTCCTCCGGGATGCTGGTCGCAAGCTCCGGCACCTCGATCAGGAGATCCAGACCGGGCAGAGTGAACTTTCCGAAGAGATTCTTTCCCGCTTCGGCAGCTCAGAGGAGGAGCAATAGGTATGCAGAGCGAAGACCAATATCTGGAACGCACGCCTGATCTTGTCGCCAAGATCCGTGCGATGCGCGTGGCCGCCGAGAAGCAGATGAACCGCTTTACACGTGTGGCCGACTACGATGTGCGTCGTGTCGTCGGCCAGATGCCGAAGGCTCCGCCGGTTTCTAACGAAACCGTCTTGCCTTCTCCCCCAGAGGACCGTCCGAGGAAATCGTCTGCAAAGTCAGTAACCACTCAGACCGCGATCGAGTTTTCGCCTTCTCCTACGGAGCACGGCGATGACGGAGAGGCCGCATGAGAATCGATATTCCCCAAGAATTGCCGCGTCGGCGCGAGGGCGGCGACCGTGCCCCTCGCCAACCCGACGAGCAGACCGTCTCTCGGAAGCTGACGGAAAATCCGATCCTTCATCGCCTGAAGTCTCTGGAGTATAAAGGAGTGGACACTCGCCGTTCTCACCCGCGGGCTAAACGCCCGCGTAACGACAATGCGCGAGGTGTTCCTCGTGAGCGGCGTCGTCCTGTGCCCTCCGCCGATCCTCGGCGTCCAGCGCGAACGGCCAGCAACATCGTCGGCCTGGAGTTGCGCCCCGAAGAGAAGAAACTCTTGAGCGAAGCCGGGCGCTTCCACGTCGTCCGCACAGCGGACCTCCGCGAGACGCTCTACAACGGAAAATCTCGCCCTCTCGAAAACGATCTTCGGTACCTCCGTGACAAGGGCCTCATCGAAACCGCTCAAGTCAATCAGCGCCGCGACGGGCGGCGGCGCACGATCGAGCGCATCGAGATCGTAACGTTGACCGACGACGGTCGCCGCCTGCTTCTCAAGCAGGGCGACCTGCCGAAAGACCAGAGGCTCTACGCCGGTCTGGTAAAGCCCCGCGAGGTCGAGCACGACTCCCAGATTTACCGCGCTTATCAGAAAGAGGCAGAGAAGATCACGGAGAAAGGCGGCACGAATCTCCGGGTGAAGCTCGACTTCGAAATCAAATCGCAGGTCCAGAAGGCGATCTACGCCGAGCGCAAAGCCGATCCCAAACGCGACATGGCTGAGGTCAAGCAGCAGGTCGCCGAACGCCTTGAGCTGCCCTTCGTCGATGGAAAGATTCAGATCCCGGACGCACGCATCGAGTATGACCTTCCCCGCGATGTGGAACAGACCGTAGACGCCGACGACCGATCGCGCACCGGCCATGAGGACATAGAGGTCCTCACCGCCGCATATCACGCCGGTCATCTTCGGTCCAAAGGACAGGCGGGTTTCCGTAACTACGCCTCTGCCGCCGACCGCGCCACGATCACTTCAAAGATCGAAGACGAACACTATCCCATGAGAGACATCCTGGAGCTATGACGATGGACTACGACCCGATCTCATCTCTCGAAGCCATCGGCTACCTTGAACGCGAGGCTTCCTTCCTCTATCTGGTCGCGGTTCACTCCGGCTACTTCCTGCGCCGGCAGTACAACCGCTTCGCCGGTCGGGACCGCGGTACGGTCCTTGACCGGCTTCTCCGCAAGGCGGATCGCCTGAACCACATTCAGGTAATCGAGTGCGGCAGGGGCTGGCACATCTATCACCTGAAATCGAAGACGCTCTATGCCGCCCTGGAACGGCCACACTCGCAGAACCGCCGTATCAAGGGTGACGCTCACATCAAGTTGCGGCTCATGGTGCTGGACTTCGTCCTCGCACACCTGAGCGCGAACATGCTCGTTGAAGAAGTCAACAAAGTTGACTTCTTCACCACGCAGTGCGGTGTTCGTTCCGAACTCCTGCCCCGGAGCTACGCCGGGCGCCTGATGTATTTCTCGGATGGGTTCCCCATCCTTGTCTCGAACACCGGCATCCCGCGCTTTACGTTCTTCGACGAGGGACAGGCGACCACGGCCCGCTTCGAGCGCTACCTCAAACAGTACCAGCCCCTGTTTGCGGCGCTCGGCGAGTTCGAGTTGGTCTTCATCGCCGACACAGAGAGCAACTCCGCCAGAGCGAAGGCCACCTTCAATCGCTTCCTGCCCGCCGACCGCCTGCGCGGCGTCACTGCGATGACGCCACTCGGCGTGGATCACTTCCTCGAATTCCTGGCGGTTCGCCAGCAATTTGAGGTCGGTGGCCGTGGCGTTCTGTCGAGCGATCTTAAGACTCTGCGTGAGGGCGAGTCGCTCTATACCTCGCTTGAGCATCAGGCTCTCTATTCGGCGTGGAAGACGGGGAGCACCACCGTGGAGAAGGTCCGCCAACGGTTTCTCCAGACTTCCATGCGTGTGACCTTCTCCACGGTGGTCCTCCCCTATCACTATCCGTTAGATCCGGCGCGATCTGAGTCTCCCTCTGACGAGGATGACGATACCCATCACCATACCCACCACGATACCCCGCTGGAGGAGGATAAGTGACTCCAATTCAACTATTTGCTTGGGTAGGTGGGGTCAGGGAGAGGTGTATGCCGGGGGTGGGAGCGACCCCGCCCTCCGGGCTGCCGCGTCGGCTAACACCGCGCTGGTCGCTCCCACCCCCGGTGTGCCGCTGACTCGATCAGATATCAAGTTGGCTCAGGTTGGTACCTCATCTGATCCAAACTTGGTACCTGATTTGGCCGAACTCAGTACCTGACCCTGACCTTAAGGAGTATCGGATTCGCCCCAACCAATTACACGACAGGGTCGCAGGCGCGGCAAGAGAGGAAATCACCGATGAGTAAAATCAAGATCGAACATGGAGCCAGCAAGGTCAACCTGGTGCTGCTCAAGACCAATATCGAGGACACCATCTCCAGCGACCTTGACCTGATGGCGAGATGGTCGAACAACGACCGCAAGTACATCGTTAATGAGTTACTGCGCTTCGCACTAACACAGGAAGAGGACTTCCTGAGATACAAAGCCAGCCAGTCCTCAAATTCTTTGCGTTCTGCCGGTGATAGCAAAACAGCAACCGTCACGATCAAAGCTCCGCCCGAAGCATGACCCACGCCTAAAGGAGCCGTCGCCGATATGCGTCTGAAAGTACCTTTGCAGCACCTCATCCGTCCATTGGTCGAGTACCGCGTCGTGCTCTCGCTGGGACTGAGCGCGGCCTGCGGCATCGTCCTCAACAACCTGTATCCGATCAATCAGGCGAACCCTCTGTTGCGGTTGATCTCGCTCGAACGTCCACCAATCTATCTCGGTTTGCTCTGGAGCTACAACCTATTCCTGTACAGCACTCCGTTTCTGTTGCTCTCTATGTTGTTCTCTCTGATCTATGTCCACCTCTATAGAAAGGAGCCGGAGCGGGGTGCCGGAGCACTGCCTCCATGTTCCGATCCACGTACCAGGCAGGATCTATCTCTGGTTCTGGGCGAGGTCCATCGTCAGCTCGTACCTGTACCGAGTGCGTCTCCGCGCTGGCTCTCGATTCCTGAACGTGGTTTGTACACCGGCATCGCCTCCTTCGGTTCCATCGGCTCAGGAAAGACCTTCGGACTGATCCTGCCGGCGATGCGGCAGTTGTTCGCGTATCGGGCCGACGATCCCGTTCGTAAACTCTCCGGCATCGTGCTTGAAGTGAAGGGCGACCTCTGCCGACAATTGCAGCGCATCCTTAAATGGTGTGGGCGCGAACAGGATTATATCGAGGTGTCGCTCGATGGCGATATCCGCTATAACCCGCTGAACAACTCGCTTGATGCCTACGCGCAAGCCTTCAACATCGCCTCTATCATCACTTCGATCTGGGGCAAGGGCAAGGAACCGTTCTGGCAGCAATCTTACACGGACCTCATGCGGTACGTCATCCTGCTCCATCGCACTCGCGATGGGTACCTCACAATGGTCGATATCTTTCGTACCGTCATCAGCGCCGGACGGCTCGAAGAACTGATGATCGAAGTAGGGACGCGCTTCAGTACCACGAGCTACATCGGCATCGACAAGGAGTCATACGGGGAACATGAGGGCCTATTGTCACCGCTGGGATTCGAGTGGCGCGAAGATGAGGGGCTCTACCTCGTTGCCTGGACGGAGACATTGGAGCAGCTGCTTATCCAGCATACTTCGGCAGAGTTCTCCGTCTATACGCGGACAGCGTACCCACCAGAGCAGCGCGACCACTTCGAGAGTATCCAGTATTGGTATTGGGAACACTGGAAGTTCTTTCGTTCCGAGGTCAAAACCTCGATCGTGCAAGGTATCGTCGTGTTTCTGTCTCTTTTCGAGACTGACGCACAGGTCCGGCGTGTCTTCTGTCCCCCAAAGGAGTTGTACGAAGGCAAGCCCTGTATCTCCGACCCAAGGGGTCGGGTCCTTCCATCCTTCGATCAACTGATCGAATCGGGTTCGGTCGTCGGATTGAACTTTCCGGTGGCCCTCAATCCCGCGCTCGCCAAGACCATCGGCACCATGATGAAGATCGACTATCAGCGTGCCGTGCAACTGCGCATCCCTGTCATGGATGCTCATCCCGAGAGACACTTCCGGCCAACTGTATTCATCTGTGACGAGTACCAGAACTTCGCCACCGTTGGGGGGGACAACCCGACCGGCGACGAACGCTTTCTGTCTGTCTCCCGGCAGCCGAAGTGCATCCCGATCATTGCAACGCAGAGCGTCTCCAGTCTGAAGGACGCTCTGCCCAACGAAGGCGTCAAGACTCTGCTGCAGGCCTTCCGAACGAAGGTCTTCCTGACAACCACCGACCCGGAGACAGCGCGCTACGCCTCCGAGTTGTGCGGCAAAGCAGACCGCACCCGCATCAGCTATACCGTCTCCGAATCCAGCACAAACGCCAATGTTGGCCTGTTGAGTGGCCGCACTTCGTCCAGTAAGGGTTCGGTCTCTGCTTCGAAGCAATACCAGAAACATAAAGAACCGCTCTTCGAGGAGAAGGTCTTCTTCGATCTAAAGAACGCGCAGGCGATCGTCGTTGCCTTCGATGGCATCAATCCTCTGCCGCCAACCTACTGCTACTTGAAGCCTGACTTCCTGCCTGCCACCATGAGCTGGTTCGACCAAGAACGGATCGACTTCGATCCAGAGAGGATCTCTGCATGAGCTTTGAGATCATTATCCCGTTCCTCAAACCCATCGAGCATTTGCTCGCCAGCAAAACAGTCTCGGAGATTATGGTGAATCCCGATGGTTCTGTCTGGATGGAGGAGAAAGGTCGCATCGTGCTTCAGCCAGTCATCCGTTTTGAGGATGGCGCGTTACTGACGAGCCTTGAAGTGATCGCTAACCGTTTCGGTAAGAAGCTCGATGCCAACTCGCCGATCCTCAATCTGCGATTGCCGGATGGCAGTCGCATGGCGGCACTCATCCCGCCTGTAGTCAATCCCCAACCCATGATGACGATCCGCAAGTTTACTTCTCGTGACTTCACGATGGAAGATCTGATCGAGTGCAGGATGCTCACTACCAAGCAGGGCCAGCAACTCGCGGACGCAATTCGCTGCGGCGACAACCTATTGATCTCTGGCGGAACCGGGGCCGGTAAAACGACTCTGACCAATGTAATCGCGGGTTTCATCCCCGATACAGACCGCATCCTGATCCTTGAAGATGTGGCAGAACTCTATATACGGAAGCAGCACGTCATCTCTGCCGAGGCGCAGCTTGATACGCACAAGAGTCAGATCGGATTCAGCGACTTATTGAAAGCCGCGCTGCGGCACAGGCCGGACCGCATCATCGTGGGCGAGATTCGTGGCCCTGAGGCGCGCGTCTTCCTCGATGCACTCAACACCGGCCATCGTGGGTCCCTCTCTACCATCCATGCCAACAGTGCTGGAGATGCACTGCGACGCCTCGCGCAGCTTGCCATGCGTGTCTCGGGCGGCGTTCCCTTGCGCGATGTCGAAGAGGAATGCAGAAGGTCCATCGACCTGGTCGCGCATGTGACGAACCAGGACGGTTGGCGGCACGTGACGGAGATTAGCACATCTAGTGAACTCCTCGCCGAGAGGTGATATCGATGCTGATGGATCTATTGTCCGGGAACTTCCCAGCCCTGATTGGTTAGCTGTAGTCCCGCAATTTCATTCGACTTTGAGACCCCGCTTACCGTTGTTCTGATATCTCCAAAAACGCCCTGTACATCCGGTCGCTTCGCCCAAGGTGCGAGGTCTTCGATCTTATAGGTGTAGGTCACAGTGGTTTGCGAATACGATCCCATCGTCATCGGCTCTGTCCATTTGACGACCGAATCGACTGTCTTCTCTCCGTAGCAGAAGCCGGCAGTCTGTCCGAAGACGCCTGGACTCTGCTGGAAATATCTCTCTCCCTCACCAGTAAGCTCATATCGCTTCACTGGTCGCGGACTACCCGGACCGAAGAGGCCGGGAGTGGCTGCGACGATGTTGGAAGAACGAACCAGGCCAGCCCGCTCCAGAGCCGCCATCTGAGGTCCAGTCCCATACTGAAATTTCTGCTCAGACTCGGAAACATCGATTGGGAACGGGCGGCCGATCCACGTACAGGCCTTCCCATGTTTCTGAAGATACTGATCGATGGCTTTGCTGAAGTTCCCATCGCTTGGTTTCTTGACATCGCTGCAAGCTGTAAGTAAGAAGGGCGTTGCATAGGAGATTAAAAGAGCTCCGCGCATACAGTGTTCCTCCGAAAGAGTCTAAATTTAAAAGGACGTACTCGTTCTCCAATCTTGAATGAGTATAGCGAGCCGCATTACATGAGGAAAGAACGGACAGGCGCCGCGGCATGAGCTATGGCCATTGGAGCCTCATCTGGCGAACGGCGGCTAAAGAGGTCGTTCGTTACAGGAGGCAGGAGGGATGGTTGAGGCGAAACGAGCTTATCGGCTGGACGTTTCGCCTTCCCCCTATCAGTTGATTCGGATCTTGAGACCCAACAGCTTGGAATAAAAGTCATCTATTAAGTCCTTAAGATAACCATACCTCTGGTCGCGCCGCATAAAAAGCACGGTTTCAACTCCAAGGTAACGATCGGTAAGAGGCTTGAAGACAGCACCCGAATGGGAAATCCTGGCGGCGGACCGGGGAAGCATTGCCAATCCGAAGCCGTGAGCTACGAATTCGAGCGCATGATTCGTGCCCCTCACCTCCCTGAAAACGGGCTGAACTCCCCGGCTGTGAATATACTTCATGATGTGTCCGTAAAATCGAGGCTGTACCGACCGCGGAATCCAGAAAACCATCTCCCCATGAAGATCGCGCACGGTCAGGTCTGATCTCTGTGCCAGTTTATGGCTCTTCGGCACACATATCGAGAATCCCTCCCATCCGACCGGCTGGACCCACAGATCTTCATCCACAACCGGCCCCACGCCAAGAGCTGCGTGTAGGTGGCCGCGGAGAACGCGGTCCACCGATTCCAGAGTAGTTGCGCTTTCCAGAAGAATGCCGGACGGCTCATCCTCCGGCGGACGATGAAGTGCTTTCAGCCCATTCAAGGGCGGCAGGAATGCGCTATGGATGTAGGGAGAGTAGCCAATCCGGTAAGGCCCGTTTTCAATTCGACCCTCATAACGAGCCAGATCCCAGGCGCGCTCAGCGTGGGTAAGCGAGATAGCCGCTTCCTGAACGAAGAGCCTTCCCGCTCTGGTTAACTCCAACCTGCGTGTCGTTCTCTCAAAGAGCTTGACCCCCAGGCTCCTTTCCAGAGCCGAGACCCTTCTGGTGAGTGATGGTTGCGAGATGCGCAACTTCTTCGAGGCCCGGACGAAACTGCCTTCCTGCGCAATGACTACGATGATGACGTTGAACGCCAGTGGATTATTGCTCTGCATGGGAACCTGCCTATGAGGAGTGGAATGGTGACGCCATAAGACATCACCTGCATCTCCGTCTAACTGGAAATGCAGGTACCCGTTGGACCAGACTTGAAGCGCAGCGATTCATTTGCCGCCCAGGGTGATGCTGACCCAAAACCCCGAAACTAAGCCATTTTGAAATTGAGGAATTCGGCTTGTGATGGTTCTCTGGAAGTGGAGAGGAGAACTGTTATGGGCAAGCGCGGGCACAGTGAAGAGGAGATTCTGCGGGTGTTGCGGGAGGCGGAGTCAGGCGATACGGTCGTCGAGATCTGCCGCAAGCATGGGATCAGTCAGCAGACGTTCTATCTGTGGAAGAAGAAGTATGCGGGGCTGGGTCTGAGCGAGTTGCGGGAACTGCGGCAGTTGCGCGAGGAGAACGCGAAGCTGAAGCGGTTGATAGCGGACCTGAGCCTGGACTGGTACATCCTGCAGGAGATCGTCGCAAAAAACTGCAAGGCCTCGTGCGCGGCGCGAGCTGGCGGAGTGGGCGCAGCAGGTCCACTAGCTAGGTCGATTTCCCTGCGAAGAAGAACTTCGATTCAAGTGCCCGACCACGAGTCTCCGGGAAGAAAGCTCTGACAACAAAGAATTGAACAACCATACAACCGCAGAAGATCGCAAAGGCGAGACCGCCTGAGCGGCTTGCCAATAAAGGGAAGATGGCGGTGACAGTCGCGGTAAGAAGCCACAGACAGAAGCTTGCCAGGCTTTGGCCGCTACTTCGCAGTCCAGACGGGAAGACCTCGCTCAGATAGACCCACACGACAGCTCCCTGGGAAGCGGCGAAAAATCCGATGAAAATGATGAGAAGCGGAAGCAACAGGCTTCTATGCTCACCCAGGAAAAAGATAGCCGCAATACACCCGAGGGCCGTAGCCATGCCGACTGCTCCGACCAGCAAGAGTGGCTTCCTGCCTATTTTGTCGATCAGGGCCATGCCAACGATCGTAAAAAGGAGATTCGCCAATCCGACCACAACAGCCTGTTTCTGCGCAGATACCGAAGCAAAACCGGCCTGCGCGAAGATGTCGTTGAGATAGTAGAGCACGGCGTTGATACCCGACATCTGATTGAAGAACACAAGCGCGAGCGCGATAAGGAGTGGCCGACGGCCAGCGTCCGAGAGAATCGAGGTCGATGCGTCTGCTTCATCGAGCTGCAGGCTAGCCGCGATGCGCCTGACCTGCGACTCCGCATCCTCAACGCCGATCGCGAGCAGAGCGTGCCTCGCTTCCTTGAGGCGACCTTTTTGGACGAGCCATCGCGGGCTTCTCGGGATCAGCGTAAGGGTGGCGAAAAAGAGAACCGACGGTATGGCTGCGACGCCTAAATCGGCACGCCATTCGTTGACTTCCAGGTGCAGCGTTCCGAGCACGAAGTTTGAAGCGTACGCCACAAGAATGCCGACGACGATACTGAGTTGAAAACATCCCACAAGCTTGCCGCGTATCTCCGTTGGTGAGATTTCGGCGATATACATGGGCGCAAAGACGGAGCAGCCGCCAATTGCTACTCCTCCGACGAGCCTAAAGAGCAGGAACAAATACCAATTGTGAGCAAAGGCGCACCCTAGGGCCGAGACAATATAAAGAATGCCCGTAATTCGAAGACTGTCTCGCGCGCCGAATCGATCGGCTGGGACGGACGCGAAGAAGCCGCCAACCACTGTTCCCCACAATGCACACGAGACCGTGAGCCCAAGCGTGGCGGCCGTGAGGTTGAAGTAGATGGTCAGTGCATGTGTCGTACCCGCGATGACGGCAGTGTCGAAGCCAAATAACAGACCGCCAAGCGCCGCTACAGCAGTGGCGAGCATGAGAACCCTATTCAATGTAGGCTTCTTGCTGATCCGTACCGCAGCTCTGTTCGGATCGCTATTTGAGGGTATGCTCATTTGACATGATGTTTATAGCACGATTCGATCTTGTTTTTTTGCGTGTTCGATCATATCCTCCGTGCTTGTCCGAAGATTTCACATCCAGACGATCCTTTATGTGACATGCTGACACGCCTCGAAGTGGAGGGTAAATTGAAGTCGTCCATGAACGTTCCAAGTACAGCACGCAGCCATAGTCTGCCTCGATGCTAACGATTGCAATCGCGGTTGGGCTGGCGGTTGGCATAGGCGTTTCTTCTCAGACGGCCCCCGAGGCGCCGTGCGCCTCCCGGGCAGGAGAGTTTGCAAGGGATCGCTCAGAGGTTGCTCGTCTGACTCACCAAGGAGACCCCCATGCTGCGCTTGTACGGCTAAAGGATGCTTACCGCTTGTGCCCGGAAGACTTCGACAACGCGAGAGAACTGGCCGCCGCAGAGATTCAAGCGGGAGACGAAGAGGCCGTGGAAGGATTGCTGCATCACCTCATTCGGCAGAGGAATGCTCCGGAGTTCCATGGGATGCTGGGCAAGGCGCTGGCGGCGCAGGGCGACTATAAGGGGTCGGCCGCAGAGTACCAGTTGGCAGCTACGATGGAACCCACCGAGACACACGTCTTCGACTTTGGCACATCGCTGATGAAGGTGAACTTTGGGGCTGCGGCTGATGTTCTTCAGTACGGACTGAAGACTTATCCGGCTTCGGTCAAGATGCATGTCGGCCTTGCCCTCGCGTTTTACGCACAAGACCGTCCGGAAGACGGCGCGAGGCTGCTTTGTGAGGCTGCGGTGCTCGACCCCAGTGATGTGCATCCCATGGAGGTTTTGGCGAACACGCGAGTCGTTCCACGTTCGATACAGCTGGAGGCTACGAGGCGATTTGAAGAGCTGCGAGAACGATATCCGAAGGACGGGCTCATCTTGTTTGACTACACAATGATTAGCTCCGGGAGATGGTCCGGCCTCGACGGAGCTGCTACCGGGGATTTTATAGGGTCATTGAAGGAGGCACTAGCGCTTAATCCCGGTCTTGCTGAGGCTTGGTATCAGTTAGCACTGACATACGATCAGGGAAAGTCTTATGCGCTGGAGATTGTTGCACTCAAAAAGGCAATTGCGATCGATGCTGGACAGGAGAGATATCACTATCGGCTCGCATTCGCTCTTCGGGCTAGCGGCGATGCTGCTGGGTTCAAAGAAGAGTTAGGCGTTTACGCGAAGCTGCACGATCCATCAACAGGTGCCAAGTAAACCTGACGATGAGCTTCAGTGCGCGAGCACGGGTATGATGCGGCCTCTGTCAACGGCACCCGAACCTTCAAGGATGGAGTAGAAGCGATCGGCGGGGAGTTGATGCAAGATGTCAACTTTTCCCGACGGCCATCGTATCTGAACTTCGTCGACGAGCTTTGCACCCGCCAGCCCGAAGTGAACTCGCAGATCGCTCTGCGATAGGTAACTATCACCGCTACGGATCTCCGCGGTTTGTGTCATCCCACCGCCGGTCACTTTGAGTTCAGCACCGATCGCGGAACGATTTGAGCTTGTCCCAGCAAGTTCGAAGCTTATCCAATGCATGCCGAGGTTACCGTGGTTGCGCAGGATGAGAGGCAAGCCGTCGATATTCTCGATAACGGCGTCTACATTGCCATCATTGAAGAGATCTCCTTCAGCTAGACCCCGGGCCGCCGTCGGGCGTTGGAGAGCGTCGCCTGTAAGTCCGCTCGCGTTACAAAAGGAGCCGTCCTTCTCGTTAAGAAAGAGGGTCTTCGGCTCACGGTATCCGGCGGTACCCACCATGGCATCCACCTGTGGGTAGACATGGCCATAGACGGTCATGAGATCGAGCCAGCCATTGTTATCGAAGTCTGCGAAGCTGGTGCCCCAGCCGAGCGAGGTAAGAGCTACTGATCCAAGCCCTGAAGTCGCCGCTACCTCGTTGAACTCAAATTTGCCATCATTACGAAAGAGCGGTTTAACTTCACTGGAGAAGGTGGTCGTGTAGATCGATTGACGGCCGGTGTGAAGGTAGTCACCGGCGGTGACACCCATGTTGGCCACCTCTTTGCCCTCGCTATTCAGCGAGACTCCTGCGGCGAGAGCGATCTCATCAAAGTGGCCATGACCAAGGTTCCGGTAGAGGTAGTTGGGCGTGGAGTCATTGGCGACAAATAGACTGGGCAGACCACTACCATCGAAGTCGGCCCACAGGACTCCGAGCCCGTAGTAGCCGGCTCGGTCGCTGACGCCTGATTTGTCCGACGCATCGGCAAACGTCCCATCCCCATTGTTATGGAAGAGGATGTCCTTCGCGCCTTTCAGTCCATGTGGCCCGCACTGGACGGACACGGAGCGGTAGGTACACGTCGTGGAACTGCCAGGCTGTGGCAAATGCTTGAGATCGAGATCGACATAGCTGGCGACCATCAGATCGAGGAAGCCGTCGTGATCGTAGTCGGCAAAGGCGGCGCCCGTCGACCAGCGGCCACCGACCACGCCGGCTTGCTTCGCAACATCGGTGAAGGTGCCGTCTCCGTTGTTGCGGAAGAGCACATTGCCGCTGAAGCAGGTGATGTACATATCTGGCCAGCCATCGTTGTTGAAGTCACCGACAGCGCCACCCATGGCTGCGCATGGAAATCCAACGCCAGCCTTGTCGGTAACATCGGTAAATGTTCCATCGTGATTGTTCCGATAGAGTGCGCTTCTGGCTCTTTCGCCTCGTAGCATCATGGCGACCGTGGGCGCGTTGGTGAAGTAGATGTCCAGCCAGCCATCGCGATCGTAGTCGATGAGAAGTACGCCTCCCCCCATAGACTCAGGAATGTAGTTCTTCATTGCGGCCGTGGTGTGCTGGAACATGATGCCTGAGCTCACCGTCACGTCTTCAAATTGCGGTATGGCCCGTGCTGAACACTTGCTGCCGACCAAACTGTTTCGGCCGGCCTGCGGTGTGGCTGGCGACGTCATGGCAAGAAAGCAGAGCAAGAGATGAGACGGTTTCACTGGATAGCCTTACCAATAAGGATTGACTAGATGAATTCAATCGTCTGGGGCCTACTCCGACGAGAATGGAGATGCTGGCAAGCGAGCGCGATTGAAGAGGCTAGCCGATGGGTTGTTCGACCAAGCGTAACGAACATAGCGCGGATGCGGAATAGCTGCACACCGAGCGTGAACAGTATCGCCGACGATCGTGGCGGCGGCGGGATTATACATACCGTCTTCAGCTGCGAGTTCGAAGCCGGAGAGATTACCTCCAGCCGCCGTAAGGCCATCAGCATGAATAAACGAGACGACCATTTCTCCATCGGTTGGCGCGGCATAGCGAAACAGAGGTCCGGAGTCTTCCATGTCTTCGCCGTACGCAATGGTGCGTGCGAGGAGAGCGAGACGATGACCAACATTCTGCTTATTGGACGGATGTATGTTGTTTGCTTCTCCGATGTCGATCGTAATGGCCATGCCGGTAGAGCGCATGGCGAGCGTCTTGCGCTGAGCCCCGCGGACGGCTGGCCAGTTGTCTGAGTTCTGGAAGTTAGCAAGCTGCACATAGAGGAATGGCAGAGCTTCGTCGGCCCACCTCTGACGCCAATCGGAGATCAGGGCGCGGAAGAGATTTTCATATACGCAGGAGCGGGCAGCGCCGGCGTTGCTTTCGCCCTGATACCAGATGACCCCACGGATGGGAAGCGGCGTGAGCGGGGCGATCATTGCGTTATAGAGTGCCGCTTGTGCCCAGGTATCCGCGTGGGCCGCCAGGGGACACCGAGCGCTTGTTTGCCCTCGTTGGTGAGAGCTTCGTTGACGCGCTTTTCAGACTGCTGCTGCCGCAAGGTTGTGTTAAGATCATCCATCATGCTGGCGCGAGCGGCGAATACCGGCAGGAGAGCCGGCTCGTGCGCGAGTGCGCCGAGACTGATCCATGCCTCCGCTGGCGTGCCCCCCCAGCTAGAGCTAATTAGCTGATGGTATACATCTAAATTCTTTCCAGCGGTGTTCTCCTGTTTGAAGCTTGAAGGATGGCACGTCCTTACAGCAATGATCTGCGCAGGAAGTTGTTGGAGTCTTACGATGCGGGCAAGGGAACTCTTCGGCATCTTGCCGAGCAGTTCGGTGTAAGCCTTGCCTGGGCTCAGAAGATATCGAGTGCAAGGAAACGGACGGGCTCTACGGATCGTCTGCTGTATCGTCCTGGGCCCAAGGCTCGGGTGGATCGGGAGGTGGTCCGGTCGATTCTTCTGTCCAAGCCGGACCTCTATCTGCGCGAGGTGCGAGCCGAGTTGAAGGCGGCCACCGGGGTGGATGTGAGCACGCCGCACCTGTGGAAGATCGTGGGCGAGCTGGGCTTTCGGGTGAAAAAAAGTCGCTCCACGCCACCGAGCGTGACACGGAAGCGAACCGGCTTCGGCGTCAGGCGTTCGTAGATCGACTGCGCACTATCTCTGCGGACCGGCTTGTGTTCCTGGATGAAAGTGGTGTCTCGACGCAGATGACTCGCCGCTATGGCCGCGCCCGTCGCGGGGTGCGGGTGGCGGAATCGACGCCTGAGGGTAACTGGAAGATCCTCACCATCCTCGGCGCGATGAGCGTGCGCGGGCTGATTGCAACCATGACGGTTGAAGCGGCAACCGACGCCGAGATCTTCCTCGCCTATCTCGAACATGTCCTCTGTCCAGCGCTCCGGCCCGGCGACGTGGTTGTGATGGACAACCTCAGTTCGCACAAGGTAACCGGCGTGCGAGAGCAGATCGAAACCGCGGGAGCAGAACTGCTCTACCTGCCGCCGTACTCCCCTGACCTCAACCCCATCGAAAAGGCATGGGCCAAACTTAAACAACAACTGCGATCTGCAAAGGCAAGAACCACCGAAGCCCTCGATCACGCTATCCAAGAACTCATCCCTACCATCCGCCCACAAGACGCTACAGCATGGTTCAGGCTCCCGTTCACAGCAATACACCAATAGCTAATCAGCTCTAGAAGCCTGTTCCGGAGCGCATTTCCTCGGACGTGCCTTGCGCAAGCAAGGCCATGATGTGCGGCTGATCGCAGCCCAGTTCGTCAAGCCTTTCGTGAAGTCGAACTAGGACGACTTTGTGGATGCGGAAGCCATCGCCGAAGCCGTCGAGCGCAAGAACATGCGCTTTGTCCCGATCAAGACGGACGATCAGCTGGACCTGCAGGCCATCCATCGCGTTCGTGACCGGCTGATCTGCCGACGGACAGCCGTCATCAACCAGCTGCGGGCCTTTCTGCTCGAACGTGGCATGACCTTCGCGA
>JAABUX010000167.1_pt1 | contig 115279 bp, 112 predicted proteins | sample 5561851 | NCBI WGS metagenome assembly JAABUX01 (sample SAMN10711883, study PRJNA513361) | rock metagenome | isolation source: Antarctica rocks | place: Antarctica: Victoria Land, Richard Nunatak red sandstone | collected 2016-01-03
GACAGGCAAGCAAACCGGGCGCGGATCAGGGCTGGGTCAATCATCCCACCAGGCTACGGCATCACCAGACAGCAGGGAATCCCACGCACAAAACCGATTCTGTTATCTCTTTGCAGGCCCTTAGGCACAAATGGCGTCAGCGCAGGAAGGACATAATGCCAGACAAAGCGCATGACTGGCGAATAGGTTTGCGCGAGGCCCGTGCCCGGCATCAGGCCGGGATCGAAGGCATCGACGCGGATCGATTGCAGACGCGAGTCCGATGTGGCGGCAAGGTGCCTGGCAAGCTCGTACGTTGTATAGACGTTGCACAGCTTGGAGGTTGTGTACCGCCGCCTCCCAGCATCCGCGCCAGGCTCGAAGTCATGGGCCACGGCCTCGGCGGTGTCGTAGCGTGGCGCCGGCATTCTAGTCTTTTCCTTCGGATCATGCGTGCTGCTGGCTACGAGGATGATGCGGGCGCCAGGGGCAAGGTCAGGCATCATGAGTCTTGCCAGCAGGTAATGGCCCAAGTGGTTGACGGCGAAGGTGGTCTCATAGCCCTCCGCAGTCCGTGTGGGAACGGCGACGCTCTGACCGCCTGCATTGCAGACGATGCCGGCAAGCGGGGGCAGCTCACGCTTGCGGAAGTCGTCCACGAAGGCATGGACGGATGCTTGCTTGGAAAGGTCCAGGGGCAGCGCTTCCACCTTGCCGCCACTCTGACGCAGCTTCTGTGCAGCTTGCTCCGCCTTTCCCGGGTCCCGGCACGCGATGACCACGAGATTGCTGCGGTCCGCGCTCAGAAAGGATGCGCACTGAAAGCCAAGCCCGGCATTGCCTCCGGTCACGATGAACGTCTGTGCCTGTGCCATTTGACTCGCTCCATGGTGAGTGGAAAATGCCTGCCTTGGGCGATGATCAGCCCTCACCAATCGTAGAACTACCTGGACAGCTATTTCTAGGGCAGGTTCGGAATCTACCTATGAGCTTGGCGCCCGCTTGGGAATGTGGCTTTCTACCAGATGTAGCGCTGCCCTTGATGGCCGGCCACCATTGGCTGCACTGAAACAGCGCTCTCGAACGGGCACTTATGCCAACCGCCCTACGCTCCGACTATCTCGTCATTGCGGGAAGCATAGCGACGCGGCGATCCAGAGGCGTCAGGAGCAGCCCTTGCGGTCCTGGATTGCCACGCTGCAAGCGCGGCTCGCAATGACGATGCGTTAACGTGAGGGGCAGAGCAAAGGATAGTTGGTATCATTGCAAAAGCTGGTTTGCTATCAAGATTGCACGATGCGCAATAATGCAGACCCATCACTTCATATCTGAACGATAACCCGCTGCGTTCAATCGTCCCGATAAGGGTTCTTCGTTCCCCGCAGCAGCAGCCGGATCGGCACCCCCGGCAGCTCGAACTTATCCCGCAGGCTGTTCACCAGATACCGCTGGTAATCCTCCGGCATCTGCTCCGCCCGCGTGCCGAACGCGATGAACGTCGGCGGCCGCGCCTTCGCCTGCGTGATGTAGCGCAGCTTCAGCCGCCGCCCGTCCACCAGCGGCGGCGCATGCCGTTCCAGCGCCCCCTCGAACCAGCGGTTCAGTTCCCCCGTCGCCACCCGGCTGTTCCAGGTGTGGTGCACCGCCCGCACCGCCGGCAGCAGCTTATCGACGCCGAAGCCGGTCAGCGCCGAGAAGTTCACCACCGGGATGCCCTTCATCTGCGCCATGCTGGTCTCCAGCCGGTCGCTGATCGCCCGCCGCGTCGCCGTGCGGTCCGCCACCGCATCCCACTTATTGAGGGCCAGCACACAGGCCCGGCCCTCGCGCTCGATCAGCCGGGCCAGTTGCAGGTCCTGTTCATGCAGGCCCTCCACGGCGTCGATGCACAGCACCACCACCTCGGCCATCTTCAGCGCCTCGATGCTGGCGCTGACCGACATCTTCTCCAGTGCCTGCTCCACCCGGGCCTTGCGGCGCATGCCGGCGGTGTCCACGACCTCGATCGGACCCATGTCGTCCTTGAGGTACGACGCGACGGCATCGCGGGTCAGGCCCGGCTCAGGCCCGGTGATCATACGCTCCTCGCCCAGCAGGCGATTGAGCAGCGTGCTCTTGCCGGCGTTGGGGCGGCCGACGATGGCCAGCTTCAGCGGGCGGTCGTCGTCCGTTTCCGCGTCCTGCTCCGGCAGGCGGTCGGCGATCTCGGTCATCAGGTCCGACAGGCCGTCGCCATGCTCGGCCGACATCGCCAGCGGCTGGCCCAACCCCAGGCTGTAGGCCTCCAACGCCGCCCCGGCCCCCGCCCGGCCCTCCGCCTTGTTGGCCACCAGCAGCACCGGTCGGTTTTGCCGCCGCAGCCAGGCAGCAAAGTGGCTATCCGCCGGGGTCACGCCGGCGCGGGCATCGACCACGAACACCACCAGGTCCGCCAGCGCCACCGCCGCCTCGGACGACGCCCGCATGCGGCCCGGCAGCGTGTCCGGCGCCGCCTCCTCCAGCCCGGCCGTGTCGATCAGGCGGATGCGCTTGCCGCGCACCAGCGCCTCCGCCTCCTTGCGGTCGCGCGTCACGCCGGGGGTGTCGGACACGATGGCGAACCGCCGCCCCGCCAGCTTGTTGAACAGGGTGCTCTTGCCGACGTTGGGCCGGCCGGCGATGACGACGACGGGGAGCGGGTTCACCGGAACGCCTGCATGGACCCGTCGTCGGTGATGATCAGCATCGTGCCCCCGGCCGCGACGGGGGACACCGCCGCGGCATCCCGCAGCTCCTGCCGGCCGATGATCTTGCCGTCTGCCGGGTTGACCGACAGCGCCGTCTCGTTGCTGCCCGCCAGCACCAGCTTCCCGCCGGCCAGGATCGGCCCGGTCCAGAACAAGGGGTCGCGCCGCTTCTCCGGGTTGTCGTAGCGCGGCAGGTCGGTCAGCCAGCGCAGCTTGCCGTCGTCCCGCCCGATGGCCGCCAGCGTCTGGTCCAAGGTCTGCACGAACAGCCAGTCCCCCACCAGCCAAGGCGTCTCCAGCCCGCCGACCTCCCGCTCCCACAGCCGCCGCCCGGAGCGCAAGTCGAGCGACACCAGCAGCCCGCCGACGCCGATGGCGAACACCCGGCCGCGGTCCACAACCGGTAGCCCGCGCACCGCCGACAGGTCGATCAGGCTGTTGCGCCCGCGCGCCGCCGCCAGGCTGTCGGTCCAGGCCAGGCCGCCGCTCTCGGCCCGCACCGCCGCCAGGTCGCCGGAGCCGAACCCGGCCACCACCAGCCCGTCGCTGAACGCCGGGGCGGACTGCGCTAGCACCGTTGTCGTCGAGGTGGCGGCCTGGTAGGTCCACTGCCGCTCCCCGGTCTGCGCCGACATCGACAGCAGCCGGTTGTCCAGGGTGGTGACGAACAGCCGCCCGTCGGCAACGCACGGCGCGGACCGGCCCGGCGAGTCCAGCGGCTTGCGCCAGCGGATCGCGCCGTTGCCGGCGTCCAACGCCAGCGCCTCGCCCCGGCCCGTCGCCGCGTAGATCGTGCCGTTGACCGCCGCAAGGCCGCCGCCGACGTTGGTGCTGCGGTCCTTCTCGTCCTGCGTGTCGGTGCGCCAGATGCGCCCGCCCGCCGCCAGGTCGAACGCGGCGACCTGCCCGTCGCTGTCCATGGTGAACACCCTGCCGAACGCGATGATGGGCTGCGCGGTGATCTTCTGCCGATAGCCGCCGCCCTCGCCGATGCTCGACCGCCACGCCGGCGTCAGCCCGGCCATGGCGATGTTGCCGACGGCATGGGTGGCGTTGCCGCCGGCCTGCGGCCAATCGGCTACGGCGGCCTGCGGCGGGACCGCGATCGGGGTCGGCGGGCCGTCCAGCGTCAGGCCGCGGCGGGCGGCGCCCACGGCCTCGCGCTTGCCGGGCAGCGGGTCTTTGGTGTCGGCGAATAGGTTGTCGAAGACGCTGCACCCCGCTGCGGCCAGCGGCAGCAGCAGGGCGGCGCGGCGGCGAAGCCGGCGGGTCATTCGCCAGCGCCCGCCGCGGCGTCCGGTGGTGAAGCTTCGGGGGCAGGCACGGCGTCGCCCAGCCGGGCCAACAGGCCATTGACGCGGTCATGCACGCCGTTGGGCGCCGAGGCGTCTGCAGCCAGGCCGCGCAGGATGTCGTGCGCCTGATCGGCATGGCCGGTCCGCAACGCCAGCAGCGCCTGGCTCTCCAACGCCAGCGCACGCCACGGACTGTTCTGCGCCGTCAGGGGTTGCAGCCGCGCGTCCACCACGGCCGGATCTCCGGCATCGACCTGGTGCTGCGCCCACAGCAGGCTGGCCAAATCCCGCAGCAACGGGTCGGCCGAGGTGTCGCTGGCCAGCGCATCCCACTGCTGCAATGCACCTGGCAGATCACCGGCCCCGGCACGCAAGGCGGCATCGCGCAGCCGGGCCAAGGTGCGGTAGCCGGCCGGCGCGGTCGCAGCCAGGCGGTCGAACTCCGCCTGCGCGGGGCCGGCCGCCGGTGCGGGCGCGTCAGGCGGCCCGGCCTCACGCGCGGCGGCAAGGTAGGCGCCCGCGACATCCCCGGCCTGCCGCACCTGGTTCCAGCGCCACGCCTGCCATCCGCCAATGCCAGCGGCGATGACCAGGGCCAGCAGCACAGCCGGGCCGCCATAGCGGCGGGCAAGCTGCTGCGCCCTCTCGGCCCGCAGGTCTTCGTTCACCTCGTCGAAGATGTCAGCCACGCTCAGCCCCTTGGAATGCGGGCGGGACCATAGCGGCGCGGGGGGTGGGGGGCAACTTAACCCTACGTTAACCATGTCGAGGTAGGACGGCGCGTGCGTTCCCTCCTGCTCCTGTTGGCCTGCCTGTTGGCCAGCCTGCCCGCCTGCTCGCCGGAACCCTGGGCTGCGCTGGGTGCGGCGGACGTGGTCAGCGTCGTGGTGCTCGGCCGCAGCCTTGGCGATGTCGGGGTGTCTGCCCTTACTGGGCGCGACTGCTCCGTGGTGCGGCTGGATCAAGGACGGACCTACTGCACTCCACGCAACCAGCAGCCGCCGCCGGACCCGTTCTGCACGCGCAGCCTGGGCGTCGTGGACTGCTGGACCAATCCGGAGGTGCTGCCCGGCCCGCAACATCCCGTCGGCGACACCCCGCCGCCCACCGCGGCGCAGGACCGCTACCGCCGCGCATCCTGGCCAAAAACGCTGAACGCGAACTGACCTCGATGCGTTAGGCGGGCATGACCGCACCCGGCATTCCCGACGGCCCGCCCCGCATCGGCTACTGCTGCCTGTACCGCTCGCCCCGGGCCGACGCGAAGGAGGAGGCGCGGTTCAACGTCGGCGGCACCACTGTCACGGCCCTGCAGCGGATGGAGCCGGCGGATGCCTTCGCCAAGGTGCTGGCGCTGGTGTCGCGCAACCTGGCCGCGATGGAGAACCACCTGCGCCGCGTCGCCACCGCCTCCCCGCTGGAGCGGCTGCTGCGGCTGGACGGCAACGTGCTCCCGGCCTTCACCCACCCCGTCGCACGCTGGATGTACGACGAGCCGGTGATGCGCGAGCTGGTGCAGCATGGGTTGGCCGCCGCAGGGCGGATCGCGTTGCAGGGCGGCGTGCGGCTGAGCCTGCATCCGGGTCCGTTCTGCGTGCTGGCCAGCCCCAACCCGGCCGCGGTCAAGAACGGCGTCGAGGAGCTGGAGTACCACACCGACCTGATGCGCTGGATGGGCCTGGCCGGCGGCTGGCACCCGCACGGCGCGCACGTCAACATCCACGTGGGATCGACGCAGACCGGGGTGGAGGGCTTCCGCGCCGGCCTGGCCCGGCTGTCGCAGGACGCGCGGAACCTGCTGACGGTGGAGAACGACGAGGTCAGCTTCGACCTGGACAGCCTGTTGCCGCTGGCCGGCGACGTGCCGATCGTGCTGGACCTGCACCACGAATGGCTGAGCAGCGGCGGGCGCTACCTGCAGCCGGACGACTCCCGCATCGCCGAGGTGGCGAGGAGCTGGCGCGGCGTGCGGCCGGTCAGCCACATCAGCGTCTCGCGGGAGGACGTGCTGCCGGACCACCCGCCGGACACGCTGCCGGACCTTGCGGCGCTGGTGGCGGACGGCCACTCCGTGCGCGACCTGCGGGCGCATTCGGATACGATGTGGAACAGCGCGGTGAATGACTGGGTGATCGGCCACCTGCAATGGACAGACATCGAAGTGGAGGCAAAGCTGAAGAACGTCGCCTCGCTGCAACTGGCCGAGCAGGTGCGTGCCGCTTCTTCCCCCTCTCCCTCCGGGCTTGGGCCGCGAAGCGGACCAAGGCCGGGGTGAGGGAGGCGGCAAGAACCTAACTCGGCCTGCCAAGATACACGGCCCGCCCTCGACCGGGCCAGGCTTGGCTCTCCCGGCCTCCCTCACCCCGGCCCCTTTCCGGAGGAGGAGGGAGCAGCAGGGAGGCAGCATGGGCAAGCCTTGCCCTGGCCTATACACTCCCGCAGAGAGGGAGCAGGCGGACACGCATGGACACCGACATCGCGATGATCCTGTTGCAGGACGGGATCGTCAACGGGGCCATCTACGCCCTGCTCGCCCTGTCCCTAGTCCTGGTGTTCGCCACCACGCGCGTTATCCTGATCCCGCAAGGCGAGTTCGTCGCCTATGGCGCGCTGACCTATGCCGCCCTCGACGACGGCCGCCTGCCTGGCAGCCTGTGGCTGCTGGCGGCGCTGGGTGCGGCGGCGATGCTGGCCGGCCTGCTGGCGGCGCGGCATGCCCTGTCCTCCACCGTGCTGCTGCGGCTGATGGCGGAGACGCTGCTCGTGCCAGCCGCCGTGCTGCTCGCGGCATGGCTGCTGCCGCGCAAGCCCGGCGTGCTGGCCGAGGCGCTGCTGACCCTCGCCATCGTCACTCCCATGGCGCCCTACCTCTACCGCCTGGCGTTCCAGCCGCTGGCGGAGGCGTCCGTCCTCGTGCTGCTGATCGCCGCCATTGGCGTCCACCTGGCGCTGCTGGGGCTGGGGCTGGTGTTCTTCGGTCCCGAGGGCTACCGCGCCACCGGGTTCTCCGACGCGCGCCTGGACGTGGGGGGCATGGTCGTGCCGGGCCAGGCAGTGTGGATCGTCGGCACAACCTTGGCGTTGATGGCGGGGTTGTACGGGTTCTTCGGCCGCACGCTGGCCGGCAAGGCGCTACGGGCGACGGCGGTGAACCGGCTGGGCGCGCGGCTGGTGGGCATCCCCACCTCCCTGTCTGGCCGGATCGCCTTCGGGCTGGCCGGGCTGATCGGCGCCATGTCCGGCATCCTGATCGCGCCGCTGACGACGGTGTACTACGACAGCGGGTTCCTGGTGGGGCTGAAGGGCTTCGTGGCGGCCATCATCGGCGGACTGGTCAGCTATCCCCTGGCAGCCCTGGCGGCGGTACTGGTGGGGTGCGTGGAAAGCCTGTCCTCGTTCTACGCCAGCGCGTTCAAGGAGGTGATCGTGTTCACGGTCATCATCCCCGTGCTGCTGTGGCGCTCGCTCCGCAGCCCGGCCGAGGAAGAGTGAATCGGCTGCTTCCCCTGGCGCTGCTGGCCGGGTGGCTGTGCGTGCCGTTCATCCCCGGGGTGCCGAACTTCTGGATCACGCTGGCCAACTATGCGGGCCTGGCGAGCATCGTCGCGGTCGGACTGGTGGTGCTGACGGGCTACGGCGGCATGACCTCGTTCGGCCAGGCGACGTTCATGGGATTCGGCGCCTACGCCTCGGCGCTGCTGACCACGCAGGCGCATTGGTCGCCATGGCTGGCGCTGCCGGCGGCGCTGCTTGCGGCCGGGGTGGCGGCGCTGCTGATCGGGGCCGTCACGCTGCGGCTGTCGGGGCACTACCTGGCGCTGGGCACCATCGCCTGGTCGGTCAGCCTGTACTACGTGTTCGGCAACCTGGACCTGTTCGGCCGCAACGACGGCATCAGCGGCATCCCGCCCTTACGGCTGGGCGGCTTGGCGCTGACCGACAGCCGCGCCTACTTCGTCGTCGTTTGGCTGGCGGTGGCGCTGGTGCTGCTGCTGACCCGGCGCCTGCTCGACAGCCGCATGGGCCGGGCGATCCGGGCATTGCGCGGCGGCGCGGCGGCGGCGGCCAGCTTCGGCGTCAACCTGCCGGCGACGCGGGTGCTGGCCTTCACCTATGCGGCGGTGTTGGCGGGCCTGGCGGGCTGGCTGTACGCGCACATGCAGCGCAGCGTGAACCCGACGCCGTTCGGGCTGAACGCCGGCATCGACTACCTGCTGATGGCCGTCGTCGGCGGCGCCGGGTCGGTGTGGGGGGCGCTGCTGGGCGCCGGGCTGGTGACGGTGGCGAACGACCAGTTGCAGACCTGGCTGCCGCGGCTGCTCGGGCAGCAGGGCAATTATGAGACTATCGTGTTCGGCGTCTTGCTGGTGCTGGTGCTGCAAACCTCGCCGGAGGGCCTGTGGCCGCATGTGCGCCGGCTGCTCGGCCCGGCCTGCGCCGGCAGCCGCGTCCCGGATGGCTCGGACCAGTCTCTGGGCAACCAGTCCTCGGGCAGCCAGCCCCTGCCCGCCCGCACCCTCCCCGCCCATGGTGCGCCGGTGCTGGCGGCGACAGGCCTGCGGAAAACGTTTGGCGGGCTGGTCGCCGTGAACGACATCACGCTGCACCTGGATGCCGGGGAGATCGTCGGGCTGATCGGCCCCAACGGCGCCGGCAAGAGCACCACGTTCAACCTGCTGACCGGCGTGGCGCGCCCAACCGCCGGGCAGGTCCGCTTCATGGGCCAGGACGTGTCGGACAGCACGCCGCCGCACATCGCCCGCCTGGGCATCGCCCGCAGCTTCCAGCACGTGAAGCTGGTGCCCGGCATGTCCGTGCTGGAGAACGCCGCCCTCGGCGCCCACCTGCGCGGCGCCGCCGGCCCGGTGCGCGCGCTGCTGCGGCTGGACCGGGCGGAGGAGGCCAGGCTGTTCGGCGAGGCCCGGCGCCAGCTCCTCCGCGTCGGCTTGCAGGGCCACGCCGCCCAGCCGGCCGACAGCCTCGCCCTGGGTCAGCAACGCGTGGTCGAGATCGCCCGCGCCCTGTGCCTCGATCCGGTGCTGCTGCTGCTGGACGAGCCCGCCGCCGGCCTGCGCCATGCCGAGAAGGCGGAGCTGGCGGCCCTGCTGCGCCGCCTGCGCACCGACGGCGTCACGATCCTGCTGGTCGAGCACGACATGGACTTCGTCATGGGCCTGGCCGACCGCCTGGTGGTGATGGAGTTCGGCGCCAAGCTGGCCGAGGGGCCGCCCGCCCAGGTCCGCGCCAACCCGGCCGTCATCGAGGCCTACCTGGGGGCCGCCGCTTGACGCTGCTGGAGGTGGCGGACCTCACCGTGGCCTATGGCGGGATCGAGGCCGTGCACGGGGTCACGCTGCAGGTCGGCGCCGGGCAGATCGTGACGGTGATCGGCCCGAACGGCGCGGGCAAGACGACGCTGCTGAACGCTGTCATGGGCGTGCATCCCGGACGCGGGGCCGTGCGCTTCGCCGGGCAGGATCTAGGGTGGCTGGGCATCGAGGAGCGGGTGCGCCTGGGCCTGTGCCTGGTGCCTGAGAAGCGCGAGCTGTTCGGCTCCATGACCGTGGAGGACAACCTGCGCCTGGGCGGCTTCCGCCTGCGCCACGAAGGCGCCGCTGCCGCGAGGCAGGCGGTCGCGGAGGTCTATGCCCTGTTCCCCCGCCTGCACGAGCGCCGCGTGCAGATGGCGGGGACGCTCAGCGGCGGCGAGCGGCAGATGCTGGCGATGGGCCGGGCGCTGATGGCCCGGCCCGCCCTGCTGATGCTGGACGAACCCAGCCTGGGCCTGGCGCCGCTGATCGTGCGCGAGGTGTTCCGCATCGTCGCCGCCCTGCGCGACCGCGGCTGCGCGATCCTGCTGGTGGAGCAGAACGCCCGTGCCGCCTTGCAGGTGGCCGATTGGGGCTATGTGCTGGAGACCGGCCGCGTGGTGCTGCAGGGGCCGAGCGCGGTGCTGGCCGGGGATGACCGGGTGGTGGCGTCCTATCTCGGCGCGGGCGGCCTTGGTGCGGCCAGGGGCGCGGTTGGGGGAACGGTCGGCGCATGACGGTGCTTGCGGTCGTGGAGGGCCTGGCCGGCGCCGGGCTGGTCGGGACGGTGCTGTCCGACGTGTTCCGGTCCGTTGTGGTGCCGCGCCCGACGACGGGCCGCCTGCGCCTGGGGCCGGTGCTGGGGTCGAGCGCATTGCGCGCCGTCCTGGCCTGGACCCGGCGCCGGCCGAGGCAGCGCCAGTCCTTGCTCGGCGCACTGGGACCGGTGCTGCTGGTGACCTCGATGCTGGTCTGGGTCGCGCTGATGATCCTGGGCTACGGGCTGCTGCTGCACGCGCTGGGCGCTGGGTTGAGGCCGGTGCCGAGCCTGGGCGACGCGCTGTATGGAGCGGGGTCGGTGTTCCTCACCACGGGACTGAACGGGCAGGAGGCGGTGTCGGACGGGGTGCGGCTGCTGACCGCCGCCGCCGCCCTGTCGGGCCTGGCCGTCGTCACCCTGGTCGTCACCTTCCTGCTGCAGGTGCAGACCGCGCTGCACCGGCGCGAGTCCCTGGTGCTGCGCCTGGGCGTCCGCACGGGGCCGCGGCCGTCCGGCGCCGGCATCCTGCTGGCGCACGCCCGGCTGGGCGGGGAGGGCGAGGCGGCGCTGCGCGGGTTCTTCGGCGAGTGGGAGACGTGGATCGCCGACGTGCTGCTGACGCACCGCGCCTTTCCGGTGCTGGCGTATTTCCGTTCCACGGATGAGGAGTGCGAGTGGCTGGCGGCGCTGGGGGCCGTGCTGGACGCGGCGGCCCTGGTATCGGCGCTGGACCACCACGGCGCTGCCGAGCACGCGCGGCTGTGCTGCCGCCTGGGCACCCGGCTGACGACGGAACTTGCGGCGCAGTTCGGCCTGCGCGCACCCATGGCGCCGGGCTTGACGGAGGCGGCGTTCCAGGAGGCGCTCGGAGGACTCCGGCAGGCGGGGTATGCGGCCGGACCTGGGGGCGGAACGGCATGGGCCGACTTTCAAGCCTTGCGGAGCCGGTACATGCCTCCGCTCCTGGCTGTGACGGACCGGTTCGGCATCGCAAACTCCACTTGGGAGGCGCCTTCGCCAGCATCATAAGTGCTGCGTCCCAATATGGGTCGTGCGACGCATGGGGCCGCCTGTTGCAATATGGAGTCGGGCTATGCGTACTGCCTTGCTGGTGTTTGCCCTGCTGGCCGGGACGGTTGCCGGCGCACCTGCACACGCCGTGCCGTCGGCGCATAGAGCCATCCCGGCGCTTGAACCCTCGGGCGTGCGGCCTGCATACGACTACTATTACCACGCTTACGGCCGTGCTGCCGCATTTACCAGCCCTATGTCGTCCGGCACTACCACCACGGCCCGTGGTATTACCGCCGCCACTATGTGGTCCCTTACTGACGCATCCGCGGCGCTGCGGCCGCCAACCGTACCTGCAAAGAGCGTCCATCATACAATTGCTTTGTACTTGCCGCTCCGTTACTGTGTTGATGGATTGAGAATCCATCCCACCAGCAAGGCGGTCCCATGCGAAATACCCTGATAGCCCTTTCACTGATTACCGGCGCCCTCGCCGGTACGCCGTTCCTGGCCGCCGAGGCTTCGGCCGCCCCGGTCCTTGCAGCACCGATGCTGCAGGCCGTGAATACGGTGGATGAGCAAGCAGCCGCCGTGCAGCCGGTGCAGTATTATCGGCGGCATGGCTACCGCCACTACCGGCGGCATCGCTACTACCGCCGCTAAACGGCTCGGCAACTACCCTGCCCCGGCCTGTTCGCCGGGGTGGGGCTGCCCTACCGGGAGCCCTCGCCCCGTAGCCGCCCTGCCTCGTACGCCTGGGCCATGCCGCGGATCATCGCCTCCAGGTCCTCCTCCACCAGCTTACGCGACCTTGATTGCGTGTCCGCCAGCGAAGAGAACGCCGAAGCGCCCGGTGGTGCCCGCAGCAAGTGACACGCCGCCTGATCTCCGGCAGTGCAATCCTCGGCCAACCGGCTCATGAAGGTGGACTGCGGTTCTGCACATCCGGACAGCAGAAGCACAAGGAGCAGTGGGGCGTCATGCCGGGCCATGCTGCACTCCCGCTTGCGCCAGGTGCGGCGCCAGGCGGCCGACGCTGGCCAACGACAACATCCGGAAATCGCTGACGAGGGACCACAGGGGATGCCCGAACGTCTCTGGCCGGTTGCCCTCAAGGGCCAGGTGCGCCGCCCAGGCGAAGCCGTAGCCGATCAGCGGGGCCGCCAGCAGGAAATGCCAGTCCGAGATGCCGGCTGTCAGGGACAGCAACGCCAGCGCACTGCCGGCGTAGTGCAGGGCGCGAGTGGTCGGGCGGCTATGGGCGCGCAGGTAGCGCAGCCAGAACTCGGGGTAGGTCATCCCGGGATGATAGGGCAAATCCTAGCTGCCGGGTATCCGTGGTTCGGCCAGACGCTGCTCGGCCACCGCGCGCCACGGCGCATCCGGCGGAGCTGCGGCCAACGCGCGGCGGAACAGCGCGGCGCTGCTGTCGCTGACCCCACCGGCTGCCCGGACGGTCGCCTCCGCAGTGCGGGCGGCCAGCGTTGCGTCGAACCGGTCCTTCAATGCGGCGCGCCATGCGGCGGCAGCGGCGGCGTCGTTGCCCCTGGCCTCCTCCACGTTGCCCAGCAGAACGTAGCCTTGGCGGGCCTGGTCGGTCGCCGGGTCCATGGCGGCCAGGCGCTCCCGCAACTGTCCGATCAATGCCGCCTCCTCCGCAGCCTGCCGTTGGACTACGGCGGCAGGACCCGGGGATGGCAAGGAGGGCACACCGCGGACCAGGTACAACCCCAGCGCCAACGCCGGCACCAGGCCGAGGGTGGTGAACAACGGCCAGCGCACGCCCGGGTTGGCCACCGGCTCGGCCCCTTCCGCCGCGGCGAGCAGGCGGCGCTGCACCTCCAGCCGGGCGGTCGCGTGTTCGGCGGGGAGTATGCGGCCCTCGGCCAGGTCGCGGTCCAGCTCGGACAATTGGGCGCGGTGCAACGCCAGGGCGGGGTCGCGCCCTCCCCTGGCCTCGGCCTGCCGGCGCAGCACCAGGAGCAACGGCACCAAGGCGGCAGCGGCCAGCAAGAGGATAGCCAGCCAGATCATGATCCAGTCAGGGCATCCAGGCGGCGGCGCTCGGCCTCGCTCAAGGGGGCAGCCGGGGCCGGGGCGCGACGCCGGGCCAGCAGCGCGAAGCCTAGCCCGGCCAGCACCGCCAGTACTGGGGACGCCCACAGCACTGCCGTCGCGGCCGTCATGGGGGGGCGCAGGCGCACGAAGTCGCCATAGCGGGCCACCACCCAGGCAGTTGCCTGGTCATCGCCGTCGCCGGCGGCAATGCGGCCGCGCACCAGGCGGCGCAGGTCCTTGGCCAGGTCGGCGTTGCTGTCCTCAATGCTCTCGTTCTGGCAGACCAGGCAGCGCAACTGGTGGCCGACCGCCTCGGCGCGGGCCTCCTGGGCCGGGTTGGGCAGCATCTCGTTGGGATCGCTGATGGCGTAGGCGGGAGCGGACAGCAGGAGCAACAGCGGTAGAATTAGCGCTTGTTTCCCTCTCTGCCTCCGGGAGAGGGCCGGGGTGAGGGAAGCGGCAAGCACAGTCTTTTCAGGTGATGGCATCCGTCCGGCATGGGCGTGGGTCGGTTCTCGTGACGAACCTCCCTCACCCCGGCCTTGGTCCGCTTCGCGGCCCAAGCCCGGAGGGGGAGGGAGAAGCAAGCAATCCATCACGAGATCTCCGCCAATGCAGGCCGGAGCTGCTCGTCTACAGCTTCCGGCGTCAGCGGCCCGGCAATACGCCAGCGCACCACGCCATGGCTGTCCAGCAGGTAACTCTCTGGCACGCCGTAAACCCCGAAGTCGATCGCCACCTGCCCCGGCGCGTCACGGGCAATGCGGGCGAACGGATTGCCGCGCGTGCCAAGGAAGCCCGACGCCGCCGGCACGGTATCTTTGTAGGCGATCCCCCAGATCGGCAGGCCCGTCTTCGATAGCTTCATCAACTCGGGGTGCTCGACCACGCAGGGCACGCACCAGCTTGCGAAAAAGTTGACTAGAACCGGACGGCCCAGTGCCACTAGGTCGGCGCTGCCAAAGCCCTGGCCTGGCGCCTGCGCCGGCAGGTCGAAATCCGGCACGCGGCGGCCAATCAACTGGCTGGGCACGTCATGCGGGTCAAACCGGCCCGCTTTCATGCGCCCCAGGATAGAGTAGAAGCCCGCGCCAGCCACCACAGCAACGCCGAACGGCGCAAGCAACAGGGCGCGGCGGTTCACCTCACGCTCCTCACGCCACCGCAGAGCCGGGCCGCACCTTGGCCCGCGCCGGCGCACCCACCCGGGTGCGACGATCCAACAGGGACAGCCCGCCGCCGCCCGCCATCACCAGCGCGCCCAGCCAAATCCACGGCGCCAGCGGATTGTAATGCAGACGCATAACGGCAGCCCCGTCCCGCTCCTCCCCCAGCACGGTATAGATGTCGGCGAGGCCGTTGGTGTGGATGGACGCCTCGGTGGTGGTCATGCGCTGCACGGGGAAGGTGCGGCGGGACGGCTCGACCCGGGCGACCAAGTTGCCGTCATGCGTGATGGTCAGGGTGGCGACGCGCTCCTCATAGTTCGGGCCCGGTTGGTCGCACACGCCTTCCAAGGTCCAGACGTAGCCGGCTGCCTCCGCTGTCTCGCCGGGGCGCAGCAGCACTACGCGCTCAGTCGAGAATGACATACCGGCAATACCCGCAACCACGACGCCCATGCCGGCATGGCCCAACGCGGTGCCCCAGGTCTGCAAGCGTAGGCCGCGCAGCCGGGCCATGCTGTCGCCAAAGGGGATGCGGAACAGCCGGATGCGCTCGACCAGTTCGGCGAACGCGCCCAGCACCAGCCACGCCGCGAGGCCGAACGCCGCCGCCGCAAGGCCGTGCGCCGGGCCCATCGCCGCGATCAGGCCGACTGCCAACGCCGCCAGCGCCACCCACCACAGCCGTAGAAGCGCCGGCCGCAACTGCGCCCGCTTCCACGCCATCGTCGGCGCTACCGTCATGGCGGCGAACACTGGCAACGCCATCGGCAGCACCGTCGCATTGAAGAACGGGGCGCCCACGGAAACCTTGTGGCCGAACAGCAGGTCGGCGATCAGCGGCCACATCGTCCCGGTGATCACCACCGTCGCGATGCTGCACAGCATGATGTTGTTGAACACCAGCGCGCCCTCCCGCGACAGCGGCGCGAACAGCCCGCCCGGCGCCAGCACCGGCGCCCGGAACGCGAACAGCAACAGCGACCCGCCGATCACCAACCCCAGCAGCCCCAGGATGAACACGCCTCGCGTCGGGTCGTTCGCAAACGAGTGCACCGAGTTCAGGATGCCCGACCGCACTAGGAAGGTGCCGGACAGCGACAGCGAGAACGTGCCGATGGCCAGCAGCACCGTCCAGACCTTGAGGGCCTCCCGCTTCTCGACCACGATGGCGGAGTGCAGCAGCGCCGTGCCAGTCAGCCAAGGCAGCAGGGAGGCGTTCTCGACGGGGTCCCAGAACCAGTAGCCGCCCCAGCCCAGCTCGTAGTACGCCCACCAGGAGCCGAGCGCGATGCCGCCGGTCAGCAGGCACCAGCTCGCCAGTGTCCACGGCCGGACCCAGCGGCCCCAGGCAGCGTCAATCCGGCCCTCCAGCAGCGCCGCCACGGCGAAGGCGAACGGCACGGCGAACCCGACATAACCGGCGTAGAGGATCGGCGGATGGAAGGCGAGGCCGGGGTCCTGCAACAGCGGATTCATGTCCCTGCCGTCCAGCGGCGCCGGGAACAGCCGGGTGAAGGGGTTGCTGGCCAGCAGCGCGAACAGCAGGAACCCGGCGCTGCTGCCGCCCAGCACGCCGATCACCCGCGCCCGCAGCGCCGACGGCAGTCCGCGTCCGAACGCCGCAACGGCGCCGCCGCACAGCGCCAGGATCAGCGCCCACAGCAGGATAGAACCCTCATGGTTGCCCCAAGCGCCGGTGACCTTGTACAGCAGCGGCTTCAGGGTGTGGCTGTTCTCCGCAACGTTCAGCACGGAGAAGTCGTCGGCAATGCTGCTCCACACCAGGCACAAGAAAGACGTGCCGAGCGCCAGCAACTGCCCAACCGCAATGGCCGGCGCCGCCGCCATCAGCCGCGCGTCGTTACGGTGCGCCCCCCAGATAGGCAGCACGGTCTGCGCCAGAGCCAAGGCGCATGCCAGGGCCAATGCGAAGTGGCCAAGTTCGGGGATCATGCCAGATACGCCTGAACGCTGTCATCGCAAGCCGCACTTGCGGCGCGGCAATCCAGGGGCGGCGAGCGCAATCCATGCGGCCCTGGAGCACCGCGCCGAAGCTGGCTCGCAATGACAGTATAAGTGGTCGGGATCATCCGCCTGCCTTCGTGTTCTCGGTCGTCAGCGTGTTCCAGGTGGCAGCCGGCGGCGGCGGACCCTGCTCGGGGCGCCACTGCCCGGTGCGCTTCAAGGCGTCCGCGACATCTTTTGGCATATAGGTCTCGTCGTGCTTCGCCAGCACCTCCTGCGCGCGGAAGCTGCCATCCGGTTGCAGCACGCCCAGCGTCACCGCGCCCTGCCCCTCACGGAACAGGTCGGGCAAGATGCCGACATACGATACGTCCACCGCAGCACGGCCATCGGTGATGCGGAAGCGTGCGGTCGGCTGGCCGCGGTCCTGGTCGCGGTGGACACTGCCGGCCTCGACCAAGCCGCCCAGGCGCAGGGTGCGGCCCGGCGACGCGACGTGCGCGGCAAGGTCGGATGGCGCCACGAAGAACACGATGTTGTCGCTGAACGCCGTCAGCCCCAACGCCGCGGCCGAGCCGACACCGATGCCGCAGGCGACCACGATCCAAAGCCGGCGGCGCTTGCGGGTCATGACCGCGCCTCCGCCCGGGGATCGATGGCCGCCAAACGCCGACGCGCCCGCGCCAGGCGCTGCCACGCCGTCACAGCAAACACGGTGGGAACCGCGAGGCCCAAGGCGTAGGTCGCGATGATGAAGGACAGGTGCGTCATGCGCGTTCAGCCTGGGCCATCAGCAGGCCGCGGATGCGCCGCTCCATCACCGCCGCCCGAGTGCGGGCCATGACGATGGCGGCGAATGTCAACGTGAAGCCGATGGCGCACACCAGCAGCGGCCATAGCATCGAATGCGACATCGTCGGCGCGCCGGTCAGGGTGATGGTCGCCGGCTGGTGCAGGGTGTTCCACCACTCGACGCTGAACTTGATGACCGGCAGGTTCACCACACCCACGAGCGCCAGGATCGCCCCGGCGCGGTGGCCGCGCACCGGGTCGTCGAAGGCGCGGACCAGCGCGATATGGCCGAGATACAGGAAGAACAGCACCAGCACCGAGGTCAGCCGCGCGTCCCACACCCACCAGGCGCCCCACATCGGCTTGCCCCACAGGCTGCCCGTCGCCAGGCACAGCGCGGTGAACCCGGCGCCCACCGGCCCGATCTCGACCGCCGCCAGGTCCGCCAGGGGATGCCGCCACACCAACGACGCGAAGGAGGCCAGCGCCAGGCTGACATACCCGGCCGATGCCAGCCACGCCGACGGCACGTGCACGTACATCATCCGCACCGCGTCGCCCTGCTGCCAGTCGGCCGGTGCGCCGAACAGCCCCCAGGCCAGGCCGCCCAGGGTCAGCACCAGGGCGGGCCAACTCAGCCATGGCTGTAGCCTCCTGGCCAGGCGCAAGAAGCGGCCAGGATTGGCGAAGCGGTGCAGGTTGCGCGCCGGGCGCTGGGGGTATGCTATGGCGTCCACAGGAATAAGATAGCACCGTTTCCGAGGAGTTGAAGGCGTCTCGGGAACCCTTACTGTGCAGTGCGCAAACGAGGTCCGAGACATGCTGTTCGCCCTGATCTGCACCGACCGCCCGGCCAGCCTGGACCTGCGCCTGGCGACCCGGCCGGCCCACATAGCCTATCTCACGACCTACGCCGACCGCGTCGTGCAGGGCGGCCCGCTGCTGGACCCGGACGGCCGCCCCTGCGGCAGCCTGCTGCTGATCGAGGTCGAGGACCGCGCCGCCGCGGAGGGCTTCGCCGCCACTGACCCCTACGCCCGCGCCGGGCTGTTCGAGAGCACCGTCATCCGCGCCTACCGCGCCGTGCTGCGCGACGGCGAGGTGGTGGCATAATGGCCTACTGGCTGGTGAAGTCCGAGCCGGACGCCTTCAGTTGGGACCAGCACGTGGCCGTGGGCACCGAGCCCTGGACCGGCGTGCGCAACCACTCGGCCAAGCTGAACCTGTCCGGAATGCGGATGGGCGACCGGGCGTTCTTCTACCACTCCAACATCGGCAAGGCCGTCGTGGGCATTGTGGAGGTCGTGCGGGAGGCCTACCCGGACCCAACCGCCGAGTCCGGCCCCTGGGTCTGCGTGGACCTGCGCGCCGTGGCGCCGCTGCCACGCCCGGTGTTCCTGGCCGCCATCAAGGCGGAGGCGGCGCTGGCCGAGATGGCGCTGCTGCGGCAGTCGCGCCTGTCTGTCAGCCCGGTGTCGGACCCGCACTGGCGATACATCCTCGGCTTGGCAGGGTGGGTGGAGTGATGCGCGAACTCTGCCGGCTGGACAGCATCCCGGACGGCGGCGCCCGTGGCTTCCCTGCGGCGCCGGGCGGCTTCACCGGGCTGTTCGCGGTGCGGCAGGGCGATACGGCGTTTGTTTACGTGAACTGCTGCCCGCATGTCGGCACCGCGCTGGACTCGGCGATGCATGGCGGGCCGGGCCGCTTCCTGAGCGCAGACGGCGCCCGCATCGCCTGCGCCACGCATGGCGCGCTGTTCGGCATTGCGGATGGGGCTTGCACCGCCGGGCCTTGCGTGGGGGCACGGCTGGAGGCGGTCCAGGTGCAAATTATAAATGGGCTGCTACTGGTGCCCGCAGACGCCGGCTTGTAGCGTCCGCCCCCAACGAGAAACTTGGAGGGCGCATGTCCGACCAAACCTACCCGGTGCAGCCGGAGATTGCCGCGCACGCGCACGTCACGGCCGCGCAATACCACGCCATGACCGAGCAGGCCCGCACCGACCCGGAGGCATTCTGGCTGGAGCAGGCCAAGCGCGTCGCCTGGATCAAGCCGCCGACCCGGGCGAAGCACACCAGCTTCGAGGGCGACGTCAGCACCAAGTGGTACGAGGACGGCGTCATCAACGCCTCCGCCACCTGCCTGGACCGCCACTTGCAGCAGCGCCCCGATCAGGTTGCCATCATTTGGGAGGGCGACGACCCCGGCTCGCAGCGCCACGTCACCTACCGCGAGCTGCACCAGGAGGTCTGCCGCCTTGCCAGCGCGCTCAAGGGCCTGGGTGTGAAGCGCGGCGACCGCATCACGATCTATCTCCCCATGGTGGTGGAGGCCGCGGTTGCGATGCTGGCCTGCGCCCGGCTCGGCGCCATCCATGCGGTCGTGTTCGGCGGCTTCTCCCCGGACAGCCTGGCCAACCGCATCAACGACTGCGGCAGCACCCTGCTGATCACCGCCGACGAGGGCCGGCGCGGCGGGCGCAAGGTCGCCCTGAAGGCCAATGCCGACATGGCGGTGGCGCACTGCCCGACCCTCCAGCATGTGGTCGTCGTGAAGGTCACTGGCGGGAACGTCGCCATGCAGCCCGGCCGGGACCTGGACTATGCGGAGCTGCTCGCCGCGGCCAGCCCGGACTGCGCGCCGGAGCCGATGGGAGCCGAGGACCCGCTGTTCATCCTTTACACTTCCGGCAGCACGGGGCAGCCCAAGGGCGTGCTGCACACCACCGGCGGCTACATGGTCTGGGCTGCCTACACCCATCAGCTCGTATTCGACTATCAGCCCGGCGAGGTTTACTGGTGCACCGCTGACGTGGGCTGGGTCACCGGGCACACCTATATCGTATACGGCCCGCTGGCGAACGGCGCGACGACGCTGATGTTCGAGGGCATCCCGAACCACCCTGACGTCAGCCGCTTCTGGCAGGTGGTGGACAAGCACCAGGTCAACATCTTCTACACCGCGCCGACCGCCATCCGCTCGCTGATGGGCGCGGGCGAAGGCCCGGTAAAGTCCACCAGCCGCAAGTCGCTCCGTGTGCTGGGCAGTGTCGGGGAGCCGATCAACCCCGAGGCCTGGATGTGGTACTACAACGTCGTCGGCGAGGGCCGCTGCCCGATCGTGGATACCTGGTGGCAAACGGAGACCGGCGGCATCCTGATCAGCCCGCTGCCCGGCGCCATCGCCGTGAAGCCCGGCTCCGCCACCCTGCCGCTGCCGGGCGTGTTCCCGGTGCTGGTCGATGGCGAGGGCGCCATCATCGAGGGCGCGGTCGAGGGTAACCTCTGCATCGCCGATAGCTGGCCCGGCCAGATGCGGACCCTATACGGCGACCACGACCGCTTCGTGCAGACCTACTTCACGACGTTCAAGGGCCTGTACTTCACCGGCGACGGCGCGCGGCGGGATGCCGATGGCTACTTCTGGATCACCGGCCGGGTGGACGACGTGATCAACGTCAGCGGCCACCGCATGGGCACCGCCGAGGTCGAGAGCGCGCTGGTCGCCCACCCCAAGGTCGCCGAGGCCGCCGTGGTCGGCTACCCGCACGACCTGAAGGGCCAGGGCATCTACGCCTACGTGACGCTGAACACCGGGGAAGAGCCGACGGAGGCGCTGCGCAAGGAGTTGGTGGCCTGGGTGCGCCGCGAGATCGGCCCCATCGCCTCGCCGGACGTGATACAGTGGGCGCCGGGCCTGCCGAAGACCCGGTCGGGCAAGATCATGCGCCGCATCCTGCGCAAGATCGCCGCCAACGAGACGGACGGGCTGGGCGACACCAGCACCCTCGCCGACCCCGGCGTGGTGACGGACCTGGTCAGCAGCCGGACGGGCTAGGGCGGAGCCGGTCAACCTCCCGTGGTGCCCCGGCGTTGGGCGCAGACACAACCAACCGAGGCACCGCATGGACAGTCCGCTTGAGATCGCCTTCCACGGCCTGCAAGGCTCCCCCGCCCTGGAGGACAACATCCGTCAGCAGGTCAAAAAGCTGGAGCGGCACTGCAAGAACCTGGTGTCCTGCCGCGTGACCCTGGAGGCGTCGGGCGGCCGGGGCCTCCCGAATGGGCACGTCAGCGTCCACATCATGCTCGGCTTTCCCGGCAAGGATCTGGCGATCAGCCACGATCCGCACCACGGGAAGGAGCAACGCGCCCATCCGGACGCTTACACAGCCGTCCGGGACGCGTTCAAGGTCGCCGAGCGGCAGGTGCAGGACGCCAAGGGCTAGGGATGCAACTTCCGCTCGGGTTGAGGGTTCTCTAACCAAATGGAGGGCCAACACATGACATCCAAGTTCCTAGCAATCGCCGTCGCCGCGGCATGCCTGACCGGCCAGATGGCCAGCTCGCCGGCGCAAGCGCAAAGCAGCAGCCAGGCCCAAGGTGGGGGGTTCAGCTTTCAGGGCGACCAGATCCGACCCATGCCTGATTCCAGCACGAACAATGTCCGCGATCCCCGCTATACGCAGACTGGGCAGCAGCAGGCGAACGGGGAAATCCCGAAGCCCGGCGGCGGCTGCCTTCGTTACGGCGCCGTCGGTGCGGCGGGCGGGCACCTGGCAGGTCATGGCGTCCTGGGCGCCCTTGCTGGCTGCGCGACCGGCGCTTACGTCAAGCATCGGGACAATGCGCGCATCCGGGCGCAGCAGGCTGGCACTCAGGCGCAATAAGGCAGGTGCCTTGCCGCGAGATAGCTAGCTCCCGCGGCTCAGGCATTTCGGACGAGGTCAGCAGTGGGCTGATGCGATACTCGACTGGTCTATCTTCGGCATCGTGGGCGACATATGACTTGGCATGTCGCCCACATTTTTGGTTCGGTGCTGGTCAGCCTGTATAGGCGATGTTGAGGTAGGACAGCCCGCCCACGGCCCCGCTCGTCGTGGTGAGCTTGGCCTGCACGTCCGCCAGGCTAATGCCAGCGAAGGTTGCCGAGGCATTCACCCCGGTTCCGGCACCCGCCAGTTCGGAGTGGATCGTCGCTCCTTTATAACCGTCGGCTCCCTCAGAGGCGGTCCATGGCAAGGTGCTGACCCCGGCCTGGTAGCCCCTGATGGTCACGTCATCGCCGTGGTGGAAGTTGACGATCGTGCTCCAAGTCGTCCCGCTGCGCCCGTCGATGAAGAATGTGTCGGCGCCGCTATCCGCCCCGGTGCTGCCAACGAGGAAGTTGGAACCGCCCCCGCCATCCAGTACGTTGGTGCAGCCCGTGGCTGTCAGCGCGTCGTCGCCGGCCCCGCCGTGCAGGAAGACGTTGGGCGTGGCGGCCGTGACCGCGATGCCGTCGGCACCGGTCCAGATGAACTGGCTCTGCAAGGCTGCAACCGGCCCGGCGTAGGCGATACCGGCTGATTGCTGCGATTGCCCGGTCGTAGTGTCGGTCAGGGCGAAAGACGGCGCGGCCGAACTGCCGGTGACCGCTCCAGCGCCGCCCAGCGATGCGGTGGCGGTCGGTGTGGAAGCGTCAGCGACGGCAAGGGACGGCAGGGCGGCTGGCACAGTCACTTGAAGGTTGACGGTCTGGTTCCAGTAGAGCGGCGCAGCAGCGTCCGGCACGGCCCACCCGCCGAGCGTTGCACCATCGAGGTACAGGTTGCGGTCGGTTTGCGCCGTCCCGCCCCAGGCGTCGTTGAGGAAGGTGACGGCAATGCTGTGGGTGCCTGCGGCGAGCGGATCAAGCGCAAGGTCCTGCGTCTGTCCCAGCGCGTGGACGGCGGTTGCGGTCCGCACGCCCCCTTGTTGCACGCCATCGGCGCTGACGGTGAACTGCGCGTCGCCCTGCCAGGCGTCTTCGGACAGGTGCAGCACGACGGCGCCATTGGACGCGGCCTGCGGTGCGTCGGATGCGGGCTGTGCCGGCTGCGGTGCAGCAGCGGCCAGGCCGAGGCTTACAGCATCAGCCTGGACGCCGGCGAGCTGGACGGTGGCGCCATCGGTCAGCGTCAACAGGGTCGAGCCGGCGACGGTGGCCAGGGCCTGGGCGCTGACGCCCTGCAGGGTGAGATGGTCGGTGCCGACCCGGAAGCCATTGATCACCTGCACGCCGCCGCCATGCCCTGCCGCGCAGGTGTAAGCGACCGCGGCGCCCCAAGCCCACTCGTTGACTGTGGCGTCGCCGGACCCGAACTGGATGCTGCCGCCATTCTGCGACAGGCCGAGGTTGGCGTTGCCGGTCCCGCCGGTGAAGCTCAACGCGCCGCCCCCGCCCGCCGCGAGGTTGATCTGACCGCTGCCGCCCTGGATGGCAAGGCTGGCGCCGACGCCGTCGAAGCTCGCGCTGCCGCTGCCGCCGAAGAAGCTCAGCGCGCCGCAGTTGTCCAGCACGTGCAGGCTGCCGCTGCCGCCATGGATGGTCTGCCGGTCGCCGCTCGTCCAATCTTGGTCCTGGACGCCCAGCGTGCCCGCGCCGCCCCAGACCTCGGCCCCGGCGGCCCGGAGCTGCACCCAGGCATTGCCGGCGCCGGTGCGCACCTGGTCGGCCCCGTCAGCCGCCACCAGGGTCGAGCCGCCATCGACGGTGACGCCCGTGCTGGCGCCAGCGTTGGTGTTCACCTGCAAGCTCCGGTCAGCGCCGACCTGCACGTTGGCCGATCCACCCTGCACCAGAGCCGAGGCTGCGCCTGCCGTTCCGGCGCCGATCGAAAGTTGCAGCGTGGCGCTGGTCTCGTTGAGGTAGAGCCCTCCGGCCCCGGCCTGGATGGTGGCGCTGGCGCCCTGGTCCAGGGTGACGCTGTCCCTGCCTGCGCCGCCCAGCAGCGTGGCCTGCCCCGAAACCTCAAGGCTGTTGCCGGCTTGGCCGTCCTGGATCGTCGCGCTGCCATGCACGTGGACCGCGCTGCCGGATGCGCCGCCGCCGATGCTGTCCGCTCCCCAGCTCTCGACGCGGTCGTTGTTCACCTGAAGGGCGTTGCTGCTGCCGCTGGCGGTGGTGACCAGGTTGCCGCCGCTCTGGGCGCCCTCGTTCACCAGCAGGCCGCCACTGCCGCCGGTGATGGTCTGGCGTGCGCCGGCCTGCACGGTCAGCAGCCCGGCGCCGCCCAGCAACGTGATGTTCGACAGCATCGCCTGCACCGTGCTCGCCTGGTCGCCACCCTGGTAGGTGATGCCGCCGGTGTCGCCACCGATCAGCGTGGTGCCGCCGGCGCCCCACACTGTCGCCCCTGACAGGCCGCGGCCAAAGACCGACAAGGCGCCGGCGCCGGCATGGATTTGCGCCGCGCCCGAGACCTGCGTCGTCAGCGCGCCCGATCCGGCCCAGATCGTGTCCGCGCCGCCGCTGGTGATCGCGGCATCGCCGGCCTGCAACTGGATCAGCGCGCCTTGGCCGCCGCTGGAGGTGCTGATGTGGCTCAGGTCATTGTACACCCCGACGACAACCGCCCCGCCGGTGATCGTCGCCGCCATCTCCGTGGTTCCACCGAGGCTGGACCCGTTTGCGGCGCCATCCTGGGTGACGTCGTAGCGTTCCATGCCGCCGTTGCTGGAGAAGGCGGTGAAATCCGTCTGTCCCAGCACGGTGACGCTGCCGTGCGCGCCGACGCTGAACCGAGGTGCGCCGCCATGGGCCGTGACCACGGCCGTGCCCGTGATGCCCCAGGCGTTGTTGCCGGTGCCGTCGCTGATGGCCGCGGTGCCGCCGACCTGGCCGGTGACATTACCGTGCCCCGTGGTGATGGTGTCCGTGCCCTCGCTGTCGATGCTGTCCTGGCCGCCGATGGTGATCGCATTGGTCGATCCCGCCAGGGTCACGACTTGGTTGCCGCCGGAGTCGCCAATTTCGGTGAAGTCGATCCCGCCGGCCCCGCCGACAGCGATGACGTGCCCGGCCTGGGCCGTGAGGGTCAGGTGCCCGGCGCCGCCCTGAACGGCGGTGTCGCCGCTGGTGAAGGTGAAGCTGTGCGGGTCGGCGTCGGCGGTGAAGAACGTGGTGCTGCCGGGCAGGATGCCGGCGAGGGTGGCGTCAGGCAGCAGGACGCCAGAGCCGTCGGTGTTGCCGGTTTCCTGGGCCGGGCCGTAGGCGACTTGGCTGTTGGCGAAACCGGTGAAGCTGTTGTCCTTGATGGCGACCGCAATGGGCGTCTGGTTCAGCACACCGACCGTGCCGGCGCCGCGGTCGTTGACGAACTGGTTGCCTTGGACCAGCAGCGACGACCCGGCGTAGGGAATGCCCTCGCCGCCGAAGTGGACCGCGGCCTGGTTCTCGGCTTGCGGCCCCTTCTCGATCAGGTTGCCGGTCACCACCACGCCGCCGCCATCGGGCAGGTCGATGCTGTAGCTGGCGGTGCTGGTGGGTCCGTCGGCGATCACGTTGCCGGTGATCAGGGTGTTGGCCGCGCGCGACTTGATCTCGTGCCCGACGGAGACGTCGTGGAAGCGGCTGTCCTCGACGACCAACTGGCCGATGGCGCCGACATACAGGTTGTGCGTGTAGCCGGTGCCGCTGCCGTTAAAGCCGAAGTCGCAGTGCTGGACGGTGAGCGTGCCGCCGGGGACGGGGGCGGATAGCAGGCCATTCTGGTTGTTGCTGAACGCGCAGTTCTGCAGCGTGAGATTGCCGCCCTCGTAGCGGATGCCCGCCCCGTTGCCGTCCGGCACCGTGCAGCCCGAGAAAGACAGGTTCTGGACCGTGCAGTCGGCATCGACCGTGAGAATGGCCTTGCCGTTCGGCGGCTGGGCCGTCGCGACCAGGTTCACCATTCCGCCCACGCCGATGATCGACACCTTGGACCCAACGGAGCCGAAGTCGTTCGTGTAGGTGCCGGCGTCCACCAGGATCGTGTTGCCGTCCGCGGACGCTGCCAGCGCCGCACCCAGGGTCGCGTATTCCTTGCCGGCGCCCACTGTCAGGACGGTGCTGCCCGGTGCGATGACCGGAGCGGCGACAGCCTGCAGGCCAGCCGTGGACAAGGGGTTCGAGGAGGGTGTGCCAGACATGCTTCAGATGCTCCATTGGACCCTAAGGGCCTGATGTGAAGCATAACCGAGCCTTCATCTAAATAACATGCCTGCAATGGTGCAGATCAGTCTGAGTTTGTTTTAGGAAGTGATCTTATGTTGTCATGAAGTGTTTACAAACTGTTAATTGGAGCCTTGTCAACAAGGCTTGTGCTGCTGAACCGCTTCTATACTCATTGGACTATTGTTAATGCGAGCTGTGTTCGCGACGGGATATAGGAAAGCCGCATGAACAGATGTTGGGCGATCGCGGCTTCTGAGTTGCCGCTCCGCAAGGCTTCCCCCCCGGCAGTGGGCGAAACCCGCAATACGGCTGTCAGGGCAGGCGGCGGCTGATGGGAGCCGGTGACGCTGATGGGAGCCAGTGCCTGGGCCGCCGGGACCGGGCAGTCACGTCGGCACACCTTGGCCCAGCATACAGGCCGTCCGCCCCAAGGCAGGGTGATTGCGTCGGCATGAGAACGCTGCCTGCTCTCCTTCCCTCCGGGAGAGGGCCGGGGTGAGGAGGGCGGCAAGGGCCTGACTTGCCCGTTTGAGGACGATACCCACCCCAAACCTGCCGAATGTGGCGCTTCCGGCCTTCCTCACCCCGGCCCTCTCCCGGAGGGGGAAGGCGGGCGGCTTTCTTGTGCTGTATGCGTTTGCCCGGCCATTCCCGTGCGAGGAGGTTAACGACCGTGCCGCTGGTCATCCCGGCACCGATGACGGCGACATTGGGATGACCAGCGGGGCAGCCGCCGAACCTAGCTGGCGGGCGTCGCGCCAGCCTTCTCGGCCAGGCGCTTCACCTCATCCATCGCCTCGGCGAAGCGCTGGTTCAGCATGCCCAGGGCCTCGCCGTTGGCGCGCTGGATCAGGTCGGCCAACTCCTTCATGTGGGCGACGGCGCGCTCATAGCTGGTCTTCATCAACTCAGTCTGCTTGGCGGCCTTGGCCTGCGGGCTGTCCGGGCTGGACAGGTCGCGCATGGTTTCGGTCATCTCCGCCATCGTCTGCTGCATGATCTCCATGTGCCGGCGGGCGACGGCCTGCGCGCCCTCCAGCGCCACCTTATTGGCGGCGGTCAGCACCTCCATGTTGCGGCGGTGCGCGGCCAGGAAGGCGTCCATGTCCGGCATCGCGGCCATGCCGGGCATCTTCATGTCGGAGAACATCTTGGTGAACTCGGCCATCTTCGCCATGCCGGTGTCCATCGCGCTCTTGCCCATCTGGGCAGCGTCGGCGCCGGCTTCTGTGATGGTCTTCTGCATCTTGGTGGCTGGATCGTCTGACATCGTTTCATCCCCCTTTTATAAACGCAGCCTTAACACGCGGCGGCGGTAAGCGTCCAACGTGGCTAGGCCGGCGGGGATGCCGGCGGGTCAATGTCGGGCGGCAGGGACGGCAGCAGGTTCGTTGCAGCCGCGGCGTCCGCGTCGGGCTCTGCCATGGGGTCCTCGACCAAGCCGCCGGCCTCGAACACCTCGGCCGCAGCCTCCGCCGGGGAGACGTAGCGGCCGGGCAGGATGTTCTCCGCCTGGATGGCGCGGTCCAGCCCGCGGTCCACGGCGGCCATGGTGGCGGACAGGTCGGGGCTCTCGTCCCCTTCCCAGGCGCGCAGGGCATAGAGCCACAGCGCCAGCAGGCCCTGGACGCGCAGGGTCCCGACGATGCCGTTGCTCGGGATGCCGGCGCCGTCCAGCAGCCACTTCATGCTTTGCAGCGTCGCGCCATACAGCAGCAGGGAGGTGCCGGGATCGAACCGCAGCGCCGCCGTCAGCGCCAGCACGCCGGCGCGGTGCTGCTGCAGGGCGTCGAACCGGGACATCAGGATGTCGAACAGCCGCTCGCGCGGGCTTTCCTCGGAGCCGCCGGCCCCCAGCGCCATTTCATCGGCGATCACGCCGAACCGCAGCAGCACGGCACCCCGGCCGGGAAAGCGGGCGCGGGCGCGGGCCAGCGGCAGCCCGGCGGTGCGCGCGGCTTCGGCGATGCTGACATCCGGCCAGCCGCGCAGGGCGGCCTGGTCAAACACGGCAGCGATCAGGGCGCGGTCGAAGTCATGGTTTTCCATGGATTTCGACATAGGCCAGGCGGCCGTCATTGCCAAGGAGCCTGCGCCGAGGAGCCCAGGTCCCAAGGAGCTTAGGCCAAGGAAGCGAACCTACCCCGCCAGTTCCCGCGACCGTTCCGTGGCAGCCGCGATGGCGCGGGACACCAAATCCGGCCAGGCGCCGTCCGCCATCAGCACGGCCAGCGCCCGCTCCGTCGTGCCGCGCGGGCTGGTGACGGCGATGCGCAGGGCCGCCGCGTCCTCCGGGCTGGCGGCGAGCAGCGCGCCGGAGCCGGACACCGTCACGCGGGCCAACTGCCGGGCCAGGCCAGGGGGGAGGCCCTGCTCGACCGCCGCCCGTTCCAGCAGTTCCGCCAGCAGGAAAACATAGGCTGGACCGCCCCCCGATATGGCGGTGACGGCGTCGATCAGGCCCTCGTCCTGCACCCAGGCGACCTCGCCGACCGAGGCCAGCAGCCGGTCGCACAGATCCCGCTGCCCGGCCGTCACGCCCGGCCCGGCGAAGGCGACGGTGATGCCCTGGCGGATGGCGGCGGGGGTGTTGGGCATGGCGCGGACCACGGCGGCCTCCGGTCCCAGCAGGCCGTGCAGGCTGGCAACCGTGCGCCCGGCCATGATGGACAGGAACACGCCGCCAGCCCCGAACCGGGCCAAGGGTGGAACCGCAGCGTCCGCTTGCTGCGGCTTCACGGCCAGCACCACCGCGGCGGGGCGGAAGCCGCTTGGCACGCCGGCAGCATCGGGAAACACCTGAACGCCCGGGCCGGCCAGCCCGGGCGCGGCGGGATCGACCACCACGGACGGCGCCAGGCCGCGCTCCTGCCAGCCGGCCAGCATTGCACCGCCCATCCTGCCGCCGCCGAGCAGGAGCAGAGGCGGCAGACTGGGCGGCAGAGGCTCCGTCATGCCTCTCCCATGCACTCCAGCATGGCGGCTTGCAGGGCGTCGGCCGGGGTCTTGCCGCCCCACAGCACGAACTGGAAGGCCGGGTAGAACCGCTCGCACTCGGTGATGGCGATGTCCACCATGTCCTCCAGGCTCTCGGCGCTGGCGGTCGAGGCGCCGCGCAGCAGCACGGAGTGACGGAACAGCGGCATCCCGTCATCGGTGTCCATGCCGAAGTGGCCGATCCACAGGCGCTCGTTCGCCAGGGCCAGCAGCTCGTACAGCGCGGTGCGCTGCCGCTCCGGCACCTTCAGGTCGAAGGCGCAGGTGAAGTACATGGCGCTGATCTCGCTCGACCACGAGAAGTACAGGCCGTAGTCGCACCACTTGCCCGGCGCCTCCGCCGCCATCTCGTGGTCGCTGCGGCGGTCGAACGCCCAGTCGTTGGCGGCGACGACCTGTTCCATGATGTCCAGGGGATTGGCCGCGGGTTCGGCGGACTGGGTGCTGAGGTCTGACATGCGGGGTCTCCCAGGGTGGGGGCAGGCCGGGCCGTCGCGCGGCTGGCACGTCCCTGGGTGATCCAGGGGCGGCCGACTCGCGCCATCGCCAAGGCTACCGGGGTGGCAGCGCGGCCAGCAAGCCAATAACTGTTAGGTCTAGGGCGCGCCGTCCGGCGACGGGCCGGGGGAGCCTGGCTCGCCCGGCGGCATGGTGCCGGGCGCGACCTCGGACGTGCCGCCGCCGTAGCTGCCGGGCTTCGGCTTGGGCGGCAGCGAGGCGGGGTCGGCTTCGGACGCGCCGGAGCCGTCGCCCGACGTGCTGCCGGACATGGACGCCACGCGGGCCTCCAGCGCGGCCAGGCGCAGCTCGGCGGCTTCCTGGCCGGTGCGGGCGTTGGCGGCCATCTCCATCACGGCCTCTAGGTCCTCGCGCTTCACGAGGTCGAGCTTGCGGATGGCCTCCTCGACGCGGGCGCGGACCATGCTCTCGGCTTCCTCGCGGATGCCGGCCAGGGCGGAGAACGCGCCGCCGGCCACGCCGGCCAGGTCGTCGAAGAAACGCGGTCGTTCGGTCATGGGGGCTTCTCCTGTGCTCGCAGCCGATACATGGCACTTTACCCAGGGCTATGTCAGCCCGCGCGGCTTGCCTATAACGCACGGCCATGATCCTGGTTACGCCATGATCCTGCTCACGGGCGGCGCTGGCTTCATCGGCTCCTATCTGCATGCCCGCCTTGCTGCGCACGGGCAGCCGGCGGTCGTGGCCGACTGGCTCGGCAATTCTGCGACCGGGGGGGACAAGTGGCGCAACCTGGCCCGGCACCCGCCGGCCAGGATCGTGCGGCCGGACGCGCTGGACGCCTACCTGGCGACGCACCCGGCCCTCGAAGCCGTGATCCACCTGGGCGCCATCAGCGAGACCACCGCGACCGACGCCGACCTGGCCTGGGAGACCAACGTCGAGCTGTCCTGGCGGCTGTGGGCCTGGTGTGCCGCGCGGGGGGTGCGCTTCATCTACGCCTCGTCGGCCAGCACCTATGGCGACGGGTCCGCCGGCTTCGACGACGACCCGGACCTGCTGCCCAGCCTGCGGCCGCTGAACCTGTATGGCTGGACCAAGCACGCCTTCGACCTGCGGGTGATGGCGGCGGTGGACCGGGGGGAGCCGGCGCCGCCGGGCTGGGCGGGGCTGAAATTCTTCAACGTCTATGGTCCCAACGAGTACCATAAGGGCAGGATGATCTCGGTGGTGAAGGTGAAGTGGGATGAGGTCGCGGCCGGCGGCCCGGCCCGGCTGTTCCGGAGCTCCCAGCCCGGCCTGCAGGACGGGGCGCAGCGGCGGGACTTCATCTGGGTCGGGGACGTGGCGGACGTGCTGCTGTGGCTGCTGGACCGCCCGGAGGTCAGCGGCTTGTTCAACCTGGGCACCGGCACGGCGCGCACCTACCTCGACCTGGCCCATGCCGTGTGCGACGCCGCCGGGCAGCCGCGGCGGGTAGAGTTCGTGCCGATGCCGGCGGCGCTGACCGGACAGTATCAATCGTTCACCGAGGCCCGGATGGACCGGCTGCGCGCCGCGGGCTACGCCGGGCAGTTCACGCCGCTGGAGGACGGGGTCCGCCGCTACGTGCGGGACCACCTGGCGGGTGCGGAGCGTTACGTATGATCCCCATGCTTCCAATACCGGTGCTGCTGTTCCCCGGGTTCGATCCGGTGCTGGTCCAGGTGGGGCCGCTGGCCATCCGCTGGTATGCGCTGGCCTACATCGGCAGCCTGGTGCTGGGCTGGCGGATCATGCGCCGGCTGGTGCTGCTGTCCCCCCCGGTGGCGACGCAGGAGCAGACGGACGACTTTCTGACCTGGGCCACCCTGGGCGTCGTGCTCGGCGGCCGTCTGGGCTACGTGCTGTTCTACCAGCCGCTGCATTATTTGCAGAACCCGTTGGGCGCGTTCGCCGTCTGGCAGGGCGGCATGAGCTTCCACGGCGGCGTGCTGGGGGTGGTGACGGCGCTGGTCATCTACTGCCGGCGCGAGCGCATCCCGCTGCTGGGCTTTGCCGACCGGCTGGCGGTGGTGGTGCCGATCGGGCTGGGGTTCGGGCGGATCGCCAACTTCATCAACGGGGAGCTGTGGGGCCGCATCGCGCCGGACTGGCTGCCATGGGCGATGATCTTCCCAGCCGCCGGGCCGGAGCCGCGGCACCCGAGCCAGCTCTACCAGGCGGGCATGGAGGGGCTGCTCCTGCTGGTCGTGCTGTCCCTGCTGTGCCGCAACCCGGCGGTCCGGAGCCGCTTCGGCACGCTGACGGGCGTGTTCCTGATCGGCTACGCCATCGCCCGCATCATCGGCGAGACGTTCCGCCAGCCGGATGCGTTCCTTGGCTTCCTGGTGGCGGGCGCGACGATGGGGCAGTTGCTGTCGCTGCCGATGATCCTGGCCGGCATCTGGCTGGTCGCCCGTGCCCGGCCGGTGGCAGCGCCTGCCCCGAGCCTGGCTGAATAGGGACCGGACAGCCAGTGGAGCGGCTGGACCACTTCATGGCGCGGGCCAACGCCGCCTATTATGCGACGCATGACCCGTTCGCCGACTTCACGACATCGCCCGAGATCACCCAGGTGTTCGGTGAGGTGCTGGGGCTGTGGGCGGCCGTGACGTGGGAGGCCATGGGGCGGCCCGACCCGGTGCTGCTCGTGGAGTGCGGGCCGGGGCGCGGCACGCTGATGGCGGATGCATTGCGGGCGGTGGGCCGTGCGGCGCCGGCGTTCCGGGTGGCGCTGCGGCTGCACCTGGTGGAAACGTCGCCGCGGCTGCGGGCGGAGCAGGCGCGGTTGCTGCCAGGGGCGACGTGGCATGAGGGCCTGGATGCGCTGCCGCCGGGGCCGATGCTGCTGCTGGCCAACGAGTTCCTGGACGCGCTGCCGATCCGGCAGTTCGTGTGGCGGGAGGACGGGTGGATGGAGCGGTTCGTGGCCGAAGGACAACTTGTCGAAGCTGCCGCTGACTTCCCCCTCTCCCTCCGGGAGAGGGCCGGGGTGAGGGAGCCGCCAGGACCGGCTTTGGCTCAAGACAGCACGGGGCCGGCGCTGTCGTTGGAGAGTTCCGTGCTTGCCGCTCCCCTCATCCCGGCCCTCTCCCGAGGGGAGAGGGTGCAGGAGGTTTGCGAGGGGGCGTTGTCGATTGCTGCCGGGTTGGCGGAACGCATCGCACGCGACGGCGGGGCGGCGCTGTTCCTGGACTATGGGTCCGTAGACAGCGCACCGGGCGATAGCTTGCAGGCGCTGCGGGCCGGGAAGCCCGCCGACCCGCTCGCCGCGCCTGGGGAGGCCGACCTGACGGCACACGTTGACTTTGCCGCCCTGGCCCGCGCCGCCGGGGCCGCGAGGGTGCACGGCCCGGTGCCGCAAGGCCCGTTCCTGGCGCGGCTCGGCCTGTTCCAGCGCACCGGCCGCCTGGCCCGCACGCAGCCGCCGGCCAAAGCCGCCGCGCTGGTCCAGGCCGCCCAGCGCCTGGCCGAGCCCGACCGCATGGGCCGGCTGTTCAAGGTGCTTGCCATCGCCCACCCCGCCCTGCCCGTCCCCGCGGGGTTCGAGCCATGACCTCCGATGGTCCCGATCCCCTCACCAGCGCCCGGCTGCCTGCCCGGCACGGCTTCTTCACCCGGCGCGGGGGGGTCAGCACCGGCCCTTATGCCAGCCTAAACGGCAGCCTGTCCGGCGGTGATGCGCCGGATTTGGTCCAGGCCAACCGGGACCGGGTGGCGCAGCACCTGGGCGCCCGCACCATGGTCGGCGTCACCCAGGTCCACGGCGCGGCGGTCGCGGTCGTCACCGACGCCTGGCCCCCAGGTGCCGGCCCGCGTGCCGATGCGATGGTCACCGCCCGACCCGGCGTCGCCCTGGGCATCATCACCGCCGACTGCACGCCCGTATTGCTGGCCGACCCCGTTGCAGGCGTCATCGGCGCCGTTCACGCCGGCTGGCGCGGCGCCGTGGCGGGCGTGCTGGAGGCCACCGTTGCCGCCATGGTGCAACTCGGCGCCGCCCCCGGCCGCATCGCCGCCGCCATCGGCCCCTGCATCCGCCAACCGTCCTACGAGGTCGGCGCGGACCTGCGCGACGCCGTGCTGGCAGCCGGCGCCGAGGGCGGGCGCTTTTTCCTGGACGGCGCCCGTCCCGGTCATTGGCAGTTCGACCTGGCGGGCTACTGCGCCGCGCGCCTGGCCGTGCTGGCCGGGGTGGACACCCTTTCCGCCGACACCGCCGCCGACCCCGGCCGCTTCTTCAGCCATCGCCGCCGCACCCTGGCAGGCGGCGGCGCCATCGGGCACCAGATGTCCGCCATCGTGCTTTAGGTACGGCGATACCATCGTGCTGTGAGCACGGCTGAACCATCGTGCTGTGAGCACGGCCGAACCATCGTGCTATGAGGCCTCCATGGGACCCTATTTCCTGCTGTTCGTGATCGTGTTCATGCTCGTCGGGCTGGCCACCTGTGTCCTTACCTAAACTTCTGCTGGCGGCGCTGCTGGCGCTGTCAGCCTGCGGGGACCTGCCGCAGCCGTTCAAGGGGCGGCCCGGCCTGCTCGCCTCCCGCCTGGCGCAGCCGCCGCCGTCGCGCCTGTCCATCCCGGTCCCAGCCGAGTCGCTGCTGCCCGACGCCGCCGCCACCGCCTGGGCTGGCGCGGTCGCCGACGCCCTGGTGGCCGAGGAAATCCCCGCCGCCGCCAGCCCCAGCCGCCGCCGGGGCGACTGGGCCTTGCTGATGTCCGCCGAAGTGCGCGGTGCCAAGGTGGTGCCGACCTACACCGTGCAGAACCCCAAGGGCGAGGCGCAGGGCACCTCCGAGGGCGGCGGCGTGCCCACCTCCGCCTGGGCCAGCGGCGACCCGGTCATGCTGAAGGCCGCCGCCGCCCAGGCCGCCCCGGGCATCGCCGCCCTGCTGAGCCGCATCGAGGCGGCGCGGCAGCTCAGCGACCCCAACAGCCTGATGAACCGCCCGGCCCGCATCTACTTCTCCGGCGTGACCGGCGCGTCCGGCGACGGCAACACCAGCCTGCCGGCGCAGATGCGGACCAAGATGGCCTCGCTGGGCCTGGTGGTGCAGGACACCATCAAGGGCGCCGATTTCACCCTGCGCGGTGAGGTCCGCACCGCCAAGGGCGCCGGCAACACCACCCGCATCGAGGTGCAGTGGTACGTCAACAACGCCGACACCGCCGCGGCGGAGCGCGGGCGCATCGTGCAATTGAACGAGGTGCCGCCGGGCATGCTGGACCGCTACTGGGGCGATGTCGCGGTCGCGGTGGCGAACGACGCCGCGGGTGGCGTGCGCGACGTGATCCTGAACGCAGGTGCGCGGCGGCCCGACACCGCCAGTTCCGATGCCGCAAAGGCCGACCCTGCAACAGCCAGCAGCAAATAACCCGGCTTGACATGACAGCGGGGTGACAGGTCATCCCCTCGTTGCTATGAACCGCCCGCCACGACGCCGGTCACCCTGCACCCGGCGGCGCCACGGGACCCCACGCATCCATGAAGATCATCGCCTGCAACAGCAACCGGCCGCTGGCCGAAGCGGTGGCGGCCGCGTTGCAACTCCCGCTGGCCAAGGCGTCGGTCCGCCGATTCGCCGACATGGAAATCTTCGTCGAGATCGGAGAGAACGTGCGCGGGGAGGACGTGTTCGTCGTGCAAAGCACGTCCTACCCGGCCAACGACAACCTGATGGAGCTGCTGATCACGATGGACGCGCTGCGCCGCGCCTCCGCCCGGCGCGTGACGGCCGTGATCCCGTACTTCGGCTATGCCCGGCAGGACCGCAAGGCGGGATCGCGCACCCCGATCAGCGCCAAGCTGGTCGCCAACCTCATCACCGAGGCCGGTTTCGACCGGGTGCTGACGATGGACCTGCATGCCGGGCAGATCCAGGGCTTCTTCGACATCCCCGTGGACAACCTGTTCGCGGCGCCGCTGTTCAGCCGGGACATCAAGCAGCGGTTCGCCGGGCGGCCGCTGATGATCGTCTCGCCCGACGTGGGCGGCGTGGTGCGGGCGCGGGCCATCGCCACGCGGCTCAACTGCGACCTGGCGATCATCGACAAGCGGCGCGACCGGGTCGGCAAGTCCGAGGTGATGAACGTCATCGGCGACGTGCGCGGCAAGGACTGCATCATAGTGGACGACATCTGCGACAGCGGCGGGACGCTGTGCAACGCGGCGGACGCGCTGGCGGGGAGCGGCGCCAAATCGACCAGCGTTTACGTGACGCACGGCGTGCTGTCCGGCGGGGCGGTGGCGCGCATCGCGTCGTCGGGCATCGAGAGCATGACCATCACCGACAGCATCCTGGCGACCGAGGCGGTGCGGGTGGCGGAGAACGTGCGCCAATACACCATCGCCCCGATCCTGGCCGAGGCCATGCAGCGCATCTCGGACGAAAGCTCCGTCAGCAGCCTATTCGATTGAGCCAGCAGCCAGGGCGGTTGCACAGGGCGCAAGAACCAAGCTAGCTCCTTCTCCCTCCGGGCTTGGGCCGCGAAGCGGACCAAGGCTGGGGTGAGGGAGGCCGCAAGCACCAAGCCTCGGCGTGTCGGGAGCGGACTTCGTGCCTTTCCTGGTGGATTGGGTCCTTGCCGCCTCCCTCACCCCGGCCCTCTTCCAGAGGGAGCAGGCAGGCAGCGTTCCTTGCTGAACATCGGACGGAGTTTACGCCATGAAGCTGTACTACGCACCCGGCGCCTGCTCGATGGGCATCCACGTCGTGCTGGAGGAGATCGGCAAGCCCTATGAGGCGGTGAAACTGGACACACGCGGCGGCGAGACCCAGCGCCCGCCGTTCATCGAGCTGAACCCCAAGGGCAAGGTGCCAACCCTGCAACGAGACGACGGCTCGATCGTCACCGAGTTCCCGGTCATCGCCCACTACCTCGCCCGGACCAACCCCGAGGCCGGGCTGCTGCCGTCCGATCCCGAGGCCGAGCTGACCGGGGCGCAGGCGATGGACTACGCCGTATCGACCATCCACATGCAGGGTTTCAGCCGGCTGTTCCGTCCCGGCAACTTCAGCCCCAACGAGGCCGATCACGACCAGGTCAAGGCGCGCGGGCGCGAGATCATCGAAAAGGGCTACGCCCTGCTGGACAAGCAGCTTGCGGGGAAGGAATGGATCGCCGGGCCATACAGCATGGCCGACAGCGCGGTGTTCTACGTGTCGTTCTGGGGCGCCAAGCGGATGGGCATGCAACTGCCGCCCAACCTGGCCGCGCACTTCGAGCGCATGATGGCCCGCCCGGCCGTGCAGCGCATGATGGCCCAGGAGGGCCTCGCCGCCTGATGCTGCAACCGCGCGCGTTCTGGTACCTGCGCCACGGCGAGACCGACTGGAACGCGCGCGAGCTGTCCCAGGGCAACATCGACGTTCCGCTCAACGAGGTCGGCCTGGCGCAGGCGCGCACCGCGGCGGGCCTGCTGCGCACCCGCGGCCTCCGCAGCATCGTCGCCAGTCCTCTCTCCCGCGCCTACGACACCGCGCGGATCGTCGCCGAGCCGCTCGGGCTGCCGGTCGAGGTGGAGGAGGGCCTGCGGGAGGTCAGCTTCGGCTCACAGGAGGGCCAGCCGATGGCGGGCTGGTTCAACGACTGGATCGCCGGCATGATGACGCCGGAGGGTGCCGAGACCTTCGCCGACCTGCGGGTGCGGGCGGTGGGCGCCATCAACCGCGCCCTGGCCCGGCCGGCGCCAGTCCTGGTCGTGGCGCACGGCGCGCTGTTCCGGGCGCTGCGGACGGAGATGGGGCTGCTGCCCAACGTGCGCCTGGTCAATGGGGTGCCGCTGTTCTGCGAGCCGGGAACTCACCAAGGCACGCCCCAGGGAACGCCATGGACGCTGACGCCGGCCGGGGGCTGACCCATGCGCATCCTCTACAGCCACCGCATCCAGTCGCGCGACGGCCAGAGCGTCCACATCGAGGAGCTGGTGGGCGCCCTGCGTGCGCAGGGGCATGAGGTGCTGGTGGTGGGGCCGAGCTTCTACCAGGCGTCGGACTTTGGCGGCGAGAGCAGCACCGTCGCCCGCCTGCGCCGCCTGCTGCCCGGCGCCGCGGGGGAAGCAGCGGAGCTGGCCTACAACGTCCCGGCCTACCGCCGCTTGGCCCGCGCCTGCCGGGACTTCAAGCCGGACCTGATCTATGAGCGCTGCAATCTACTGTTCCTGTCCGGGACCTGGCTGGCGCGGCGGACGGGGCTACCGCTCTACCTGGAGGTCAATTCGCCCCTCGCCGCCGAGCGCACGCAACACGGCACGCTGCGGCTGCAGCGCCTGGCCCATGCCTTGGAACGCCTCGTGTGGCGTTCGGCGACGCGGGTGCTGCCGGTGACGCAGGTGCTGGCGGACGTGGTCGCGGCGGCCGGGGTGCCGCGGGACCGGCTGCGCGTTGTGCCGAACGGCGTCGTGCTGGACCGCTTTCCGGAGCAGCCAGCGCGGACGTCAGAGACGCTGACTCTGGGTTTCGTCGGCTTCGTGCGGGACTGGCACGGCATGGACGCGCTGATCCGCCAGATGGCGTCCGACCCGGCGCCGCTGCGGCTGGAGGTGGTCGGCGACGGCCCGGCCCGGCCAGATCTGGAAGCGCTGGCGGCCGAGCTTGGCATGGCCGGCCGCGTCCGCTTCACGGGGATCGTCGAGCACGCGCTGGTGCCGGCGGCGGTGTCCGGGTTCGACGTCGCGTTGCAGCCCAAGGTCGTGGCCTACGCCTCGCCGCTAAAGATCTTCGACTACATGGCGGCTGGGCGCGCCATCGTCGCGCCGGACCAGCCGAACATCCGCGAAATCCTGCGGCATGACGACACGGCGCTGCTGTTCAACCCGGCCGACCCCGGTGCGTTGTGGCGGGCCGTCCAGCGCCTGGCCGCCGACCCGGCGCTGCGGGCCCGCCTGGGCGCTGCAGCGCGTGCGGAGCTGGTGCGGCAGGACTATACCTGGGCCGGCAACGCGCGCCGGGTGGCCGGGTGGGCGGCGGAGGACATCGACGCAGAGGACGCCAAAGGGGACGCAGCGGAACCGATCCGCCCCGCAGCACAGGCCTGAGCAAACCTGTAGGGATTTGCGCAGGGATGAAGAGCTAAGCAGGATTGCACGGCCTGTCGCACGGATGACGTACGGCCGCGCCAGGCCGCGCAAGCCTGCCTAGCGCGTCGGCTGGGGTGCCAGCTTGTCGATCAGCACGCCGGCCGCGTCCACGCAGGCGCGGGTCGTTTCGTTGTTGGCGCATTGGATGCCGACCATCGCGCCGTCTTTCTCGAAGCGGAAGCGCGCAGCGCGGGGACCGTTCTGCTGCATCATGCCGCGCATGTAGGCCTCACGCATCATGCCGGGGCCACCGTGCATCCGCTCACGCATCCCATCGCCCGACGGCTGCGGCTGGGCCGGAGCATCGGATGCGGCTGGCGGGGGTGCAGGCGGAGGGGACGGTTGGGCGGCGGCCAGGGTGGCGCTGCCGAGCAGGGCGGCGACGGCAAGGATGAAAGGCGGGTGCATCGGGTTCTCCACGGAGCGGCGCCCGGGAAGCATGAAGGGGCGCACGACTTGTTACGCTGCCGCCCCGTGCCCTCCCACGCCGTCCTAAGTGCTAGCGCATACTGCATGAGGACAGCATCTGCTCCCTCTCTCGCCTCAGGAGGAGTAGTTCCCACGCCCTACGCGGCCACCCTGCGACCAATTACGCCGGCACGTTCGGCGTAGGCTGCACGAACCGGCGGTAGAACGCGCCCAGCCCGATCAGGCTCAGCCCCAACCCCAGGAAGGACAGCACCCGCCATAGCCCCGTCAGCCCCGCCATGTCCCATAGGAACACCTTGGCCGTCACCAACCCGACCAGCCCCAGCGCCGCCAGCCGCAGCGCCCGCTGCCCGGTCCGCAACGCCGCCGCCATCAGCACCGCGCCCAGCACGAGCCACGCCCCGGAGTAGGCCCAGACTTCGGCATCCCCGGCAGCCTCATCGAAGAAGGACAGCGCCCCGGGATGAAAGACCTGCCGAACCTCCAGCGTGGTCCAGGCGAAGGCCGCCGCCAGCACGTAGGCGGCCAGCTCCCGGCGCGGCCGCAGGCCCATCCGCAGCGCCAGCACAGCCAGCAGCGCCGGCGCCGCATAAGCCGGCAGCAGCGCGTTCAGCACCGGCGACTGGCCTACCGCTGCGCCGGTCACGCCGGGGTTGAGCACCAGCAGCAGCACGCCGCCGGCCATCGCCACGCCGCCGATGATCCGCCCGCCCGCCGCCAGCACCCGCCGCGGCCGCCGCGCGTCCAGCCAGGCGACGCCGAGCGCCAGCAGCCCCAGCGCGTCCACCTGCCCGGCCGTCTCGGCGAAGTCGGGGTCGAACGGCCGCAGGTGGCCGGAGGTGACGCCGTGGTGGATCTCCAGCACGACCAGCAGCGCGGTGAAGGCCAGGGCGCCCGCCTCCAGCACCGCCACGACCAGGTCGTCCGCCCGCCGCCGGAACAGGCCCGCCGCCAGGGCGAAGCTCGCCGCCGGGACGGCGTAGGCGGCCAGCAGCCCGTTCAGCACCGGCCAGCTTCCGACATCATAGGCCAGCACGAGGGGGTTCAGCACCAGCCGGGCCAGCACCAGCACGGCCACCGCCATGGCGACCCGGCGCATCGGCACCCCCGCCGCGCCCTCGATCCATGCCAGCGCCGGCAGCAGCAGCGACAGCGCGAGCGTCAGCCATTGGTCGCCCAGCAGCATGGCGCAGCCCAGCGCCAGGGCGGCCACGCACCCCGCTGCGTGGACACCGGCCCGTTGCAGCGATCCCTCCTGCCGGGCCAGCGCCGCGGCGCCAGCCAGGCCAGCCGCCAGCGCCACGGCGGCTGCGGCCCAGGCAGCGGCCGGCTGGAACCGGCCCACCTGCGCATAAGTCACGCCCAGCGTCAGGACCGGAACCCCGGCCACCAGCGCCGCCCAGGGCAGCGGACTCGGCGTACGGCGTTCCAGGAACAGGCCCGCGGCGGCGAACCAGGCGGCCATGGCGGCGGCGGTCTCCAGCAGCGGCAGGATCGCGTCCGGCGCCCAGGCCCCGGGCAGGACGGCCTGCACGGCGCCCTCGATGCCGAGGGTTTCGCCCGTGGGCTGCCAGGACGGCAGCGCCCAGGTCAGCAGCACCAGCAGGAACAGCAGCGCCGCAAGCTGCGGCAGGCGGGCCAGGCGCGGCTCGGCCCAGCCCTTGGCGACGGCAACAGGGGCGAGCAGGAACACGCCCATGCGCGCCGACGCATCCCCCGTGCGGATGGCGAGCAGCAGCCCGGCCAGGCCCAGCAGCAGGAACGGCGCCCAGGACAGGCGGCGGCCGGCCGGGTGGTCCAGCGCGGCGCCGGGCAGCAGCGCCAGGGTCAGCGCCGCCGCGGCTGGGACGAACAGGGCGGGCGCCCAGGCATCGGGGCCACCCTCCAGCACGAAGGCAAGCACCCACGCGGCTCCGGCAGCGCCCGCCGCCCAGCCTAGCCAGGTCCAGGCCGAGAACCGCACCACCGCCCACGCCGCCGCCGACACCAGCAGCAAGTAGGCGAACAGCCCGGGCACGGACGGATCGGCGGACCCCACCAGCAACGGCGTGCCGAACGCCCCGGCCAGCCCGACCGCCGCCACCAGCGGCCCGAACCGCAGCGACAGCGCCAGACCGCCGCAAGCTGCGCCGGCCATCAGGACGAACGCGGCCAGGCTGCCGACCAGCCCATACAACGGACCCGCGGCGTAGCCCGCCGTCAACCAGGCCGCGACGCCGCCGGCGGCCAAGGCGGACGGCACCTGGTCCGCCATGGCGCCGGGCACGGCGCCGGGCATGACGCCGCCGGACTGCTGCCGGCGCCGCAGCACCTCCGCCCCGCCGACCAGCGCCGTGCCGAGCGCCGCCGCCATGAAGCAGCGCGGCCCCGGGCCGAGCAGCCCCTGCTCGGCCGCGAACCGCACCAGGAACACCCCCGCGAGCAGCAGCGCGGCGGCACCGAGCCACACGCCCCACCGCTGGGTCAGCAGTTGCTCGATATCAATGCGCGGCCGGGGGTCGATGCGCGGCCGGGTTGGGGCTGACTGGACGGGTGGCAGGCTGGGAACGCGCACCGGCTCCGCAACCTGTTCCGTTGCAGCAGAGACCGGCATTGCAGCAGAGACCGGCATTGCAGCAGCCGGCCTGACGGTCTCTTGCGGCTCGGGCGCTGTGGCCCGCGGCTGCGGCGGGACCACCGCCAACCGGGCGACCACGCTCCGCAGCTCCCGGACCTCAGCCCGCGCCCGGCGAGCCTGGACGAGCCCGGCAACACCAAGAACCCATCCCGTGAGGATCAGCGCTCCAACAGTCAACACAATGGCAACGGCAACGAACTCATCCATGCCGCATGTTCACCTGCCCTGCCGCGCCGTCAATCGCCTCTTCCGTCCTCTCTCTCGAAGGGAGAGGGTGCAGCCGGCTAGGCCCCCGTTGCCCCCCTGCCCCCGATCCGCTACACCGCCGCCGACGCTGGCACCCCTGGAGGCCGGCGCTTTTGCTGTTAGGAGCAGACCATGGCCAACATCGTGACCATCGAGGCCGAGGCGCGCGAGCGGGCAGGTAAGGGGGCGGCACGTGCATCTCGTCGGGCAGGCATGGTGCCTGCCGTCATTTACGGCGCCAAGCAGACGCCGACCCTGATCCAGCTCGATCCCCGCATCATCGTGCGCGAGCTGACTCGCGGCGGCTGGAAGTCCCGCCTGTATGAGGTGAACGTCGCCGGCGCCCCCTCCCGCGCCCTGATGCGCGAGGTGCAGTTCCACCCCGTCAGCGACAAGGCGATCCACGTCGATTTCCAGCGCCTGGCCGCCGGTGAGCGCATCCGCGTGTCGGTGACGGTGCAGTTCCAGAACGAGGCGACCTCGCCCGGCCTGAAGAAGGGCGGCGTGCTGAACGTCGTGCGCCACGCCGTCGAGGTGCTGGCCGACCCGGACAGCGTGCCGGACTTCTTCCAGGCGGACATGGCGGCCCTGGACATCAACGACAACGTCCGCTTCAGCGACCTCTCGGGAACGGAGAACGTGACGCCGGTGGTGACGGGCCGCGACTTCGTGATCGCCACCGTCGCCGCGCCGACCAAGGGTATCGAAGTCGCCGCCGACCCGAACGCGCCGGCCGCCGCCGCCGCTCCGGCCCGCGGCACCAAGGCCCCCGGCAAGGGCGCTGCCCCGGCCGCCGCCAAAGCCCCGGCGAAGCCCGCCGCCAAGAAGTAGGCCGTGCTGCACTAGTCATGCTGCTCTGGGTCGGCCTGGGCAACCCAGAGCCAGCCATGGCCCGGCAGCGCCACAACATCGGCTTCATGGCGCTGGACGAGATCGCGCGCCGCCACGGCTTCAGCCCGTGGCGGCAGCGGTTCCGTGGGCTGGTCTCGGAGGGCACGGTGGGCGGCGAGCGGGTGCTGGCCCTGAAGCCCGGCACCTATATGAACGCCTCCGGGGAAAGCGTGCAGCCAGCGGTGGCGTTCTTTAAGCTGCCGCCGGACGCCGTCACCGCGTTCCATGACGAGCTGGACCTGGCGCCGGGCAAGGTCCGGGTGAAGCGCGGCGGCGGCGCTGCCGGGCACAACGGCCTGCGCAGCATGGACCGCTGCCTGGGCACGCCCGAGTACTGGCGCGTCCGCCTGGGCATCGGCCACCCCGGCGACAAGGCGCGCGTGCACGGCCACGTCCTCGGCGACTTCCACAAAACCGACCAGGCGTGGCTGGCCGACCTGCTGGACGCCGTGGCGGACGCCGCGCCGCTGCTGGCCCAGGCGCGGCCGGAGGATTTCATGACGCGCGTGGCCCTGCTGACCCAGGGCGACGCGCGGACGAAGGGAACGGGATAGAGATGGGGTTCAACTGCGGCATCGTCGGCCTGCCCAACGTGGGCAAGAGCACGCTGTTCAACGCGCTGACGGCCACCGCCGCCGCGCAGGCCGCCAACTACCCGTTCTGCACCATCGAGCCGAACGTCGGCCGCGTCGCCGTGCCCGATCCGCGGCTGCACGCGCTGTCCACGATCGGCAAGAGCAAGGCGACGATCCCGACCAGCCTGGAGTTCGTGGACATCGCCGGGCTGGTGCGCGGGGCGTCGAAGGGCGAGGGCCTGGGCAACCAGTTCCTGGCCAACATCCGCGAGGTGGACGCGATCATCCACGTCCTGCGCTGCTTCGAGGACGGCGACGTGACGCATGTGGAGGGCAGCATCGACCCGATCCGCGACGCCGAGACCGTCGAGACCGAGCTGATGCTATCCGATCTCGACAGCCTGGAGCGCCGCCTGCCCGCGCTGCAGAAGAAGGCCCGCGGCGGCGACCGGGACAGCCTGCAGCAGGTGGCGCTGATGGAGCCGATCCTGGCTGCCCTGCAGGCCGGCCACCCCGCCCGCACGGCGATCCCCCTCGGCGACGTGGAGGCCGCCAAGCGCCTGCAACTGATGACCAGCAAGCCCGTGCTGTACGTCTGCAACGTGGAGGAGGCCGCCGCGGCGGACGGCAACGCGCAGTCCGCCCGGGTGATTGCCCGCGCCAAGGCGGAGGGCGCCGGGGCCGTCGTGGTGTCCGCCGCCATCGAGGCGGAGGTGAGCCTGCTGGCCGAGGCGGACCGGCGCGAGTTCCTCGACGGCCTCGGGCTGCCCGATAGCGGCCTGGACCGGGTGATCCGCGCCGGCTACGCGCTGCTGGGCCTGGCGACCTACTTCACCGTGGGGCCGAAGGAGACGCGGGCCTGGACCATCACCCGCGGCACCAAGGCGCCGCAGGCCGCCGCGGTGATCCACAACGACTTCGAGCGCGGGTTCATCGCCTGCGAGACCATCGCCTATGACGACTTCATCGCCTGCAAGGGCGAGGTCGGCGCCAAGGAGGCGGGCAAGATGCGGGTGGAAGGGCGGGACTACACGGTGAAGGACGGCGACGTGCTGCTGTTCCGCTTCAACGTGTAGGCCACGGTGCGGCGGCTGTGACCGGTCGCATCTGCGTGGTGTACGCCCAAGAGCCCGACCTGGCGCTGGGCGAGTTCCGGCATGGCTGGCATACGCCCCATCGGCGACGACGCCCGGCTTCGGACGATGCTCACCTGCGCCAACCTGATCCTCACGGCTCGGCTGGACGCCCCGGGCCAGCCCCTGATGGGCCTGGCTCGCTGCATGACCGATTTTGCGTTGTGCTGCTACGTGTTCGAGCTTGCGGTCTGCGCCTCGGCTCAGGGGCTTGGCATCGGAGGCGGCTTGTTGGACGAGGTACGCCGTGTGGTCGGGTCAGGCGTTTCGGTGCTCCTGGTCTCGGTTCCCGACGCTGTTGGCTTCTATGAGCGTATCGGCATGAGCCGGGTCCCAGACGCTTTCTGGTTCCGCCGGCAGCATTAGGATGCCTGGGGAGAGGGGCCTTCAACCAGCATCGCCGGCCTAGCAGTGCAGCGCCCTTCGCCTTCACCCCAGCTCCGGCAGGTCCGCCACCAGCGCCGACAGCGTCGCCTCCGGTGGCTCGGCGTCGGCCGTGCCGAGCAGGATGGCGCTGGCCCGCTGAGCGATGGCGGACAGGTGCGTCACTGCGGCATCAGCGCCCAACTGCGACCGCTCCGCCGCGCGCAGGGTGCGCAGGACAGCCAATCCCGTCAGCGCGAACATCTCGGCCAGGACCGTCGGCAGGTCCGCATCGTCCGCCGGCGGCAACGGCCCGCGCGCCACTGCACTGGCACCCAACCCATCCAGGGTGTTCCAGCCGCCAATGGATGCATACCCCCGATCCTGCCCGGCGAAGACGCGGCTCAGCCGGCGCATCTCCGCCTCGCAGGCGTCATGCGGCACCGCGCCGCCCGCCCGGGCGATCAGCAGCGCGATGTAACCGTCCACCAGCCCGCGCACCACGGCGCGGTTGCCAAGGTAGTTGGGATGGTCCGCCCGCGCCAGCGCCGGCCCGGCCGGGCCGGCGCTGGCGCGGGTGCGCCACTCCTGCCGTAGCACCTCGCCGTACTGCACCAGCAGCCGGCGCGGCTTCGGCACCCGGAAGCCGCCCTGCAGCGCCGAGAGGTCGGCGTGCAACCGGTGGACCTGCCCGGCCTGCGCCAGTTGCAGCCACCGCCGGGCACGCCGTGCCATCCAGGCCGCAGGCAGCGGCGGCGGCAGCGGCCAGCCGTCGTGGGAAGTCCGCCGCGTCGGCGGCAGGAGGCGGGCAGGCATCATGGCTCATCAATCCTTCGGGTGCTGGAACAAGGGGAGGCCTCGATGTGCAACCCTTTCCACGCGGCGCGGTTAATCCGGCGCATGGTGTGGCGTGGCGCCACGGGCTCAGGGGCGGGACATGGGCTTCATTGCTTGGATTATATTCGGGCTCATAGCCGGCTTCATAGCCAGCAAGATCGTGAACAAGCAGGGTGAGGGCCTCGTCGTTGACATGATCCTGGGGATCATCGGGGCGGTCGTCGGCGGGTTCCTGTTCACGACGTTCGGCTTCGCGCCGGTCACCGGCTTCAACTTCTACAGCCTGATCGTCGCCATCGTCGGCGCGGTGTTAGTACTATTCCTGTATCATGCCGTGGTTGGCCGGCGGACCACGATCTAAGCGCGGCTCCAACCTATTTTCGAGGGATCAAATCATGGGCTTACTTGACTCCGTTATCGGCGGCCTGATGGGCGGCAACAGCACCTCCTCACCGGTGGGGGGCATCCTCAGCTCGCTGCTGGGCGGCGGCGGGGCGCAGCAGCAGCAAGGCGGACCTATGGCTGGCGGACCTATGGCTGGCGGCCTGGGCGGCTTGATGAGCCAGTTCCAGAACGCCGGGCTGGGACACATCGCCAGCTCCTGGATGGGGAACGGCGCCAACCAGGCGGTCAGCCCGGACCAATTGCAGCAGGTGTTCGGCCAGCAGCAGGTGAACCAGTGGGCGCAGCAGAGCAACATGCAGCCGCATGACCTGCTGTCGCAGCTCTCGCAGTTCCTGCCGCACGCGGTGGACCAGATGACGCCAGGCGGGCAGATGCCGCAGGGCGGCGATGCGTTCGGCGGCGCCGGGCAGAGCCTGGGCGGTAGCCAGGGCGGCGGGGAAGACCCGTTTGGCGGGGCGGGACAGAACCTGGGCCGGCGCTAGGCTTCTGCTGCGGCGGCAGCCAGGCTCGGGCTGCCGCCACGGCGTGCCAGGTTACCCTTCCAACTCGATGCTCAACTCACGGAGCGCGGAGGTGTGTGGGTGCCGGATGCGGCCGGCGCGCAGGTCCTCAGTGGACAGGGTCTCCACCAGTCCGCCCGCCTGCATCACTCCCATCATCGGGCAGAGGTGCGCGATAACGGCCAAGTTGTGGCTGACCAGCAGCAGCGTCAGGCCGCGGCTGGCCTGCAATTCCTGTAGCAGGTTCAGCACTCCTGCCTGAACCGAGACGTCCAGGGCGCTCGTGGGCTCATCCAGCAGCAGCACGCCGGGTTCGGCCATCAGCGCACGGGCAATGGCAACGCGCTGGCGCTGGCCTCCAGATAATTGGTGCGGATAGCGGAACCGCACCGCCGTAGGCAGCGCCACGTCCGCCAGGGCACGGAGGATGCGGGCATTGCGGTCCCCGAGACCATGTACCTGCAGCGGCTCACTTAGCGCCCGGTCCACGGTCTGCCGGGGATGCAGTGAGCCATAGGGGTCCTGGAACACCATCTGCACTTGGCGGAAGAAGCCCCGGTCCCGCCGCCGTACCAGGGCGGCGCCATCGACTGCCATCCGGCCCGTCCAGTCCGGGTTCAGGCCGGACAGGGCGCGCAGCACCGTGCTCTTGCCGGACCCGCTTTCCCCGACCAGACCGAAGCTGCCGCCGCGCGGCACCTGGAACGACACGCCGCGCACGGCCTCAATGGCGCCGAAGCGGACGCTCAGGTCCTCGACGGCGATCACTCGAGCAGCCAGGCGGGGTCGCGCACTATCACCGGCAGGCGCGTCCGCGGATGGAGCAGGCTGGGCGTGCAGTCCAGCAGCCCGCGCGTGTAAGGGTGGTTGGCGCGGGTCAGGTCGCGGGCGGCCACCTGCTCGACGACGCGGCCGGCATACATCACGGCGACCCGGTCACAGAAGCGGCCGACCAGCGGCAGGTCGTGGCTGATCAGCAGCAGGCCCATGCCGCGGCGGCTGACCAGGTCGTCGATCAGGCGCAGGATCTCGGCCTGCACGGTGGCGTCCAGGGCGCTGGTGGGTTCGTCGGCGATCAGCAGCTCCGGGTCGGGCGCCAGCATCATGGCGATCATCACCCGCTGGCCCATGCCACCGGACAGCTCGTGCGGGTATTGCCCGGCGACGCGGGCGGGGTCGCGGATCAGCACCTGCGCCAGCAGCTCGACCGCCGCCGCCGCTGCCGCCTGCTTGCTGCCGCCTTTGTGGCGCCGCCAGGCTTCCGCAACCTGATCGCCCGCGGTCATCACGGGGTTCAGCGAGTACTTCGGGTCCTGCAGGATCAGCCCGGCACGCTTGCCGCGGATGGCGCGCATCCCGCGCTCGCTGGCCGTCAGCACGTCTATGCCGTCGAAGGCCAGCCGGTCCGCCTGCACCCGGGCGCCTGCCGGCAGCAGCCGCAACAGGGAGCGTGCGGTGAGGGACTTGCCGGAACCGCTTTCCCCGACGATGCCCAGCTTCTCCTGGCCGAGGGTGAGGGATACGCCGCGGACAGCCTCGCTCCAGCCTTGGGGAGTGGGAAAGGCGATGCGGAGGTTCTGGAGTTCGGCGAGCATGGGCTAGGCCGGCTTGGCCGTGCCGGAGTGGGCGGCTGCAGCAAGGACAGCCTTCCATCGCTGCGGCGGAACGGCATTGCCTGTCTCAGCCTGCCTTAGCGCCCCCATCAGCGACGTGGTGAACACCCTGCCGTCCTGCCCTCAAATCCAGCACGTCCCCCAGTTCGCACCAACATGGTCACCCGCATCACCGAAGCACCACGGGAAGCGTCACCACGATGTCCGGCGCGGCGGAAAGCGACACTTGGTCGCCACCTCGGTGCGTCGCCTCCTCGGCATACCCGCCGCCCTCCGGCCGCCTGTAGGCGTCCACCACGCGCCTCCGCATGTCCACGATCCAGTACTCGGGAATGCCTGCCGCCGCATACAGCGGCAGCTTCACCTCCCGGTCGTAGCGGAGCGAACTATCCGACACTTCCACCAGCAGCAGCGCGTCGGCCGGGGTGGGCCGCCGCCCGTCAAGGTAGAAATCGGCCCGGTAGCGGAGCACGGCGAAGTCCGGCTGCGGCACGCTCCAGCGGTCCAGCCGAACCGAGTTCTGCACCGATACGATGGCCTTGCCTTGGCACGCCAGCACCAGCGCCAGGTTCAGGGCGTTCACCGCGCCTTCATGGCTTTGCCCGATGGGCGACATGTCCATGATCTCCCCGTGGATCAGTTCAACCCGGTCCTGCTGGCCCAGGATGCCGACGAGAACCATCCGCTCGTAGTCGTGTACATCCAGCTTGTGCCGGGTGGGCATCACGGCAGCGTCGTTCATGGCGCACCTCCTCTTTCCATCCTACCACGCCTCGGCGTCAGCTTCCCGCCTTCGGGTCCAGCACGTCCCGCAGCCCATCGCCCAGCAGGTTGAACGCCAGGCTGGCGACAAAGATGGCCGCCCCCGGCGCCAGGGCCACCCACCACTGGTCCAGCACGAAGCGCCGCGCGGTGGCGATCATCGCCCCCCACTCCGGCGACGGCGGCTGCGCCCCCATGCCGAGGAAGCCCAGCCCGGCCGCTGTCAGGATGATGCTGCTCATGTCCAGCGTCACCCGCACCACCAGGCTGGGCACGCACAGCGGCGCCACATGCCGCAGCACGATCCGTCCCGCCCCGGCCCCCGTCAGCCGCACCGCGGCGATGAAGTCGGCGCCACATAGCCCGAGCGTCTCCGCCCGCGCCAGCCGGGCGTAGGGCGGCCAGGCAGTCAACGCGATAGCGGCGATGGCGCTGGCGATGCCGGGCCGCAGCGCCGCGACGAAGGCCAGCGCCAGGATCAGCCGCGGGAACGCCAGGAAGATGTCGGTCACCCGCATCAGCAGCCGGTCCCACACCCCGCCGGCATAGCCTGCGACGCAGCCGACCAGCAGTCCCACCGGCGCCACCAGCAGCACGACCGCCACCACCATGCCCAGCGTGATCCGCCCGCCGAACAGCAGCCGGGACAGGATGTCGCGCCCCAGTTCGTCCGTGCCCAGCCGGTGCGCCGCACCGGGCCGGGCCAGGCGGTGCGCCAGGTCCTGCACGCCAGGATCGTACGGCGCCAGCAGCGGCGCGGCCAGCGACAGCAGCGCCAGCAGCAGCACGACCAGCAGCCCCGCCAGCGCCAGCGGGTTGCGCCGGAACGCCAGCCACAGCCGGTAGCGCCGGCCCCATGCGGCCTGGGCGCGCGACGCCGGGACATCGGTCAGCAGCCAAGTGCGCCCAGTCATTCGAGGCCCGTCATCGAACGCCTGTCATCGCACGCGGGGGTCCAGCACGCGGTACAGCACGTCCGACAGCAGGTTCAGCGCCAGGTAGGTCAGCCCCACCACCAGCGTCGCCCCCAGCACGGCGTTCATGTCGGCATTAAGCAGGCTGCCCGTCAGGTACTGCCCCAGACCGGGCCAACTGAAGATTGTCTCGGTCAGCACCGCGCCCTCCAGCAGCCCGGCGTAGGTCAGCACCACCACCGTCAGCAGGCGCACCAGGATATTGCCGAACGCATGCCGCCAGATGACTGCGGCGGCGGACAGGCCCTTGGCGCGGGCGGTGACCACCCACTCGCCCTGCAGCGCGTCCAGCATGAAGCCGCGGGTCATGCGGGCGATGGTGGCCATGTTGGACAGCCCCAGCACCAGCGCCGGCAACGCCAACTGCCGCAGCGCGTCGCCGAACGCATCCCACTGCCCCGCCAGCGCCGCATCCACCAGCAGCAGGCCCGTGCGCTGCTCGACCATGCCGTCGAACATGATGCCCTGCCGTCCCGGCCCCGGCGCCCACTGCAACGTCGCGTAGAACACCAGCAGCGCCAGCAGCGCCAGCACGAACACCGGGACCGACGCGCCCGACAGGCACGCCACCCGCACCAGCATGTCCGCCCACGTCCCCTGCCGCACCGCCGCATAGACGCCCAGTGGCACCCCCAGCCCGACCGCCACCAGCAGCGCCGCCGTCGCCAGCTCCAGCGTGGCCGGGAAGAACCGGGCGATGTCGGTGCCGACCCGGTTGCTGGTCATCACCGACCGCCCGAGGTCGCCGTGCGCCAACTGCCCGACGTAACGCACGAACTGCTCCGGCAGCGGGCGGTCCAGGCCCAGCTCCAGCCGGGTGCGCGCCACCACGTCGGCCGGGGCGCGGTCGCCCACGATGGCGAGCACCGGGTCGATGGGCACCACGCGGCCGATCAGGAAGGTGATCAGCACCAGGCCGAACAAGGTGATGGGCACGCTGCCCAGGGCGGCGGCCAGCCTGCGGACCCGTGCCATCAGGTGTGGCGCACCCGGCGCGCTATGCCTTCGTCATCCCGGCATACAGCGTGCGGTCCGACAGCAGCGCCAGGTTGAAGCCCGTCACGGTCCTGCGCATCGCGGCGACCTCCACCTGCTGCTGCAGGATCACGAAGGGGCTGCGCTCGCGGTGGTCCCGCTGCATCGCCTCATACAGGGCGATGCGCTTGGCGGCGTCGCGCTCGTGCAGGGCGGCGACGGCCCGGGCCGTGAGGTCATCGTCCTTCCAACTGCTGCGCCAGGCCAGGGTGCGGTTCTTCTGTGCCTCAGTGTTGTCGGTGTTGATGTTGAACGTCTCGGCGTTGCTGTGCGGGTCCATGTAGTCCGACCCCCAGCGCACCATCGCCATCTGGTGCTGCCGGGCGCGGGTCTTGGTGATCACCTGGCGCTGCTCCCCGGCCAGCAGGGTCAGCTTGATGCCGGCCTCCGCCAGGTTGGCCTGGATGGCCTGCGCCACGTCCGGGAACGGCGGGGCGGAGGCATAGTCCAGCGTGACCTCGAACCCGTCGGGCATCCCGGCCTCGGCCAGCAGCGCCTTGGCCCTGGGGATGTCCTTCTGGAACGGCAGGTCGTTCAGCGCGCCGGGGAAGCCCTTGGGCAGGAACGCCTGGTGCGGCTCGTAGGTGTTGGCGGTGATGCTGTCGCAGATGCCGCGGTAGTCGATGCACCACTTGATCGCCTGGCGCACCCCCGGCTTGGACAGCACCGGGTGGTTCTGGTTCAGTGCGATGTAGTTGATATACGACTTCGGCTGCGTCAGCAGCGCATAGGCCGGGTCCTTGGCCAGCGCCGCCAACTGGTCCGGGCTGAGGGTGCGCGCCACGTCGATGTCGCCGCGCTGCAGGCCCAGCAGTTGCGCCGACGGGTCCGGCCGGTGCTGCAGCACGACCCGGCGCAGCTTGGGCGGGCTTGGGTGGTTCGGGTTGGCGTCGAGCGTGACGTTCTCGCTCGCCCGCCATTGCCGCAACTGGAATGGGCCGGACCCGGCGCTGTTGCCCGCCTTCAGCCAGCCATTGCCCAGGTCGTCCCCGGCGGCGTGGGCCATCACGGTCCGCTTGTCCACGACCATGCCGACCGCGGCCGACAAGCAGTAGAGCAAGAAGCTCGGCGACCCGGCCTCAGCGACCTGCACCTCCAGCGTGGCGTCGTCCGTTGCGCGGACGCGCTGCGCCACGTTGTTCCCGGTGAAGCCGAACTGGTTCACGATAAAGGCCGGCGCCTTGTTCAGGATCACCGCGCGCTGGAGGGTGAAGGCCACGTCCTCCGCCGTGACCGGGTTGCCGGAGGCGAACTTGCGGCCGCGGACCAGGTGGAACGTCGTCGTCAGGCCGTCCTCGCTGGTGTCCCACCGCTCCGCCAGGTCGCCCTTGATGTGGGTGGGATCGGCGAGGTCGGGCAGGATCAGCCGGTCGTAGCAGTTGCCTAGCACCTCGCCGCCGGTGAACTCGAAGCCCTCCTGCGGGTCCAGGCTGACGATATCGTCGATGGGCATGCCCATGACGGCCAGGTCGCGCGGGGTTTGCGCCAGGGCGGCCGGCCCGGTGAGTGGGGCGGCGGCAAGAGCGCCCAGCAGGGTGCGGCGGTGCATGGCTGTCCTCCGATGGATGGGGGACGCTAACCCGTGCGCTGCAGGTGCGAAAGGCTTTGCTGCGCCGGGGACAGCGCCCTTAGTCGGAAGGCTGCAGGAAGCCCCACCGCTCCGTCGAAGGCTCGGCCACTGCCCACTTCCAACGCGCTGCCTGGCGGCACAGCGACGTTGCGAAGATCGCCCGGTCGCCTCCATCCGCCACGGTGAACACCACCTCGCGGCACGTCGCAAGCGGGGTGGCGTACTCGCGCACGACCGCCAGGTCGCCATGCTCGTTGCCAATCGGGACGGTGTGCCGGATCTCCCATGGCACGGTGGCGCCGACCACAGCCCCGCCCGCGGCATCGGCTATCGCGTCCTGCTCGCCGGTTTGCCGGCGCCGGACGACATACCGGCGCACCTCGCGCAAGCCCGCCTGGGTGGCGACGCCGACGGCGAAGCCAACGGCCGGGTTCGCCGTCGCCGAACCTGCGGCAGCACCGACGCCAAAGGCCGCCACGTCGGTCGCCGCAGCGCACCCGGCCAGTGCGGGCGCCAAGACGAGGGCCAGCAGCCTCATTGCAGCGCGCCCCAGCGCTCCGTTGCCGGCTCAGCCGAGGCCCAGTGCCAGGATTGGCCGTCTCTGCAGATGGTCGCGGTGTAGAAGGCGCGGTGCGGGCCGGCCCGGTCCTTGGTGTCCACCGAGAACACGATGTCCTTGCAGTGAAAGGCGGCGGCACCGAAGCTGCGGGCGACGACGACCTGGCCGGCTTCGTCGTCCTCGATCGGCAGGGAGTGATCGACGGACCAAGCGGCGACCGCGCCGTCCGGCAGCGGTCCTGCAGCCTGCGCAATCGATTCCTGTTCCGTCCGGTGCACGCGGCGCTCGACGTGCTTCAGTCCCTCGTTGGCAACGGACCGCACCACCAGGCCGACTGCGGCGGCGCCTGCTGCACTCCGGGTCACTGCGCTCGCTGCCCCGGCGCCGGCGATGCCGGCCACGTCCGCCGTTCCTTCCGTAAGGATCGAACCGCAAGCCGTGAGCGCCAAGGCGCCAACGAGCAAGACAAGCTGCAGAATCGGACGTTGCCGCATCACGCTGGTTCCAACCTTGTCATCCCCCTTCAAGCCTGTGCTGCCGGGCATGGTCAACGCCTTGCCGCTGACCCTGACATATCCATCATGCCGACCCAGGAAAGTTGGCTGGCCTGAAGGGCTGTCATGAACACGGTGGGAGAGGACAATCGAACGGCGCAGGAGAATGACGCCACCCTGCTCCCTCTCCCTCCGGGGGAGGGCCGGGGTGAGGGAGGCTGCAAGCGCAGTCCTCACCAGTGGAGGAGCAGGGCTCCGGCGCGAACAAGCCGGATTTGGCTATTGCCGCTTCCCATGTGTCTTGATTTTCGTGCCAAGCAGGAGTGCGGAGGGGGCTTGCAGGCTCCCCCTCCGCGGCTGGCCGGAGCCCGTCTTCCCTTGGGTTTGTAGGCCGTGGGTGAGCAAGATGCCCGGCCAGCCCGTCTTCCAAGCCCAAACAATTGTCGAGGCTACCCTGGTCCTGCGCTAAATCGACGCCAACAACCAAGCCCGCTACCTGCACGACGCCGACCTCAGGCGCACGGCCTCACGTCAGGCCAGAGCCCTCGCCGGCGTCGTCCCTTTACGACCGAGACCGCGGCGAGATGCACGGCCAGCGTTGCATCTGGAGCGGGCGCGTCAGCGTGCGCCAGAAGCTCCCCATGGCCGCCCTCGTCGCCAGCAAGCACAACCCAGCGGTGCGGTCCATGCGCGCCAGGCTGGATGCCAAGGGCAAGCCGCCTAAGGTCGCCTTGGTCGCTCTCACGCGCGAACTGCTCATCAGCCCCAACGCCATGCTGCGCATCGGCACTGCAGGGATCAACGCCACCACACAGTCTAAAGCCGCATGAAGCGTGACGATCAAGACAGTTGCTCGCCTCAGACCTCTCCCAGAGGGAAAGGGGGAAGAAATCAGCCTTCCTTGGGAGCGTAGGCGACGCACCAGCCATTCGGGTTGATCTGACCCGCGACGATCTTGCAGGCGTTCGGATCGACCCAGTTCACGCATGCGCTGCACTTCGCGCCGTCCTTAGGGCCTTCCTGATACTGCACCAGTTCCTGCGCGATCTTCTCGTCCTGCGCACGGGCGGCACCGGCGGCCAACGTAACGCCAGCGGCAGCCATAAGGCCCGTGCGGAGCATCTCGCGGCGCGACTTGTTCTCAGGCATGACGTGGTTCCTTCTCATTGGTTGGCTCAGGTATTCCATTCGCCTCAACACCCCCGAGGTGGCGGGGTTCCCGCGGCTGTGAAGTGCCGGGGCCGCCTACGCCACCGCCGCCAAGTTCAACTCCGCCCAGATCGCCGACAGCGCGCCCACCAGGTGCGCAATATCCGCGTCGGTGTGCAGCGGCCCCGGCGTGATCCGCAGCCGCTCCGTCCCGCGTGGGACCGTCGGGTAGTTGATCGGCTGGATGTAGATGCCCTGCTCCATCAGCCGGTCGCTGATCAGCTTGCAGCGCACGGCGTCGCCGACCATCACCGGGACGATGTGGCTGGGATTGTGCATGTGCGGGATGCCCGCCGCATCCAGCGCCCGGCGCAGCTTGGCCACGCGGTCCTGCTGCCCGGCCCGCTCCTCGCTACTCTCCTTCAGGTGCCGCACGCTCGCCAGCGCCCCCGCTGCGACGGACGGCGGCAGAGACGTGGTGAAGATGAAACCCGAAGCGAAGCTCCGCACGAAGTCGCAGATCACCGCCGACGCAGCGATGTAGCCGCCAACGATGCCGTAGCCCTTGGCCAGCGTGCCTTCGATCACCGTCAGCCGGTCCATCAGGCCCTCCCGCTCGGCGATGCCGCCGCCGCGGGGTCCATATAGCCCGACTGCATGGACCTCGTCGCAGTAGGTCATCGCCCCATGCTTGTCGGCCACGTCGCACAGTTCGGCAATGGGAGCGATGTCGCCGTCCATGGAGTAAACGCTTTCGAACGCGATCAGCTTGGGCGCAGCCGGGTCCATCTCGGACAGGCGGCGGTCCAGGTCCTCAGGGTCGTTATGCTTGAACACCTGATAGGGCGCGCGGCTATGCCGGATGCCCTCGATCATGCTGGCGTGGTTCAGCGCGTCCGAGAAGATCGTGCAGCCCGGCATCCGCCCAGCCAAGGTGCTCAGTGCCGCCAGGTTCGACATGTAGCCGGAGCTGAACAGTAGCGCCGCCTCCTTGCCGTGCAGGTCGGCCAGCTCCTCCTCCAGCATGACATGGTAGTGGTTGGTGCCCGCGATATTGCGCGTGCCGCCTGCCCCGGCGCCGCACTTGTCCAGCGCCTCGTGCACCGCCGCCAGCACGTCCGGGTGCTGGCCCATGCCGAGGTAGTCGTTGCTGCACCACACCGTCACCGCCTCCTGCGCATTGCCGCGGATGTGCGTAGCGTTGGGGAAGCTGCCGGCCTGACGCTGCAGGTTGGCGAACGTGCGGTAGTTGCCCTCCTGCCTCAGCCCGTCGAGCTGCTTGCGGTAGAAGGTCTCGTACTGCATGGCGCATGTCCCAGGCTAGGTAGCACCGGCGACCCGCGCCGGCTCGGTCTCTATATGGGCATGGGTGGGATCATTGCAGGCGGTCCCGCCGCCCTGCACCGCCCAACCCCACAGCTTCGCGAACGGCAGCGGCAGCACGAGTACCACATGCTCGATGACCGCCAGCGTGAGCATCGTCATGACGAACGTCAGCCCGACGCCCGGCGCCATGCCGCCCCGGCCCCACGCCAGCGCCAGCAGCCAAGCCAGTCCCGCTGCCACCGACACAGGCATCAGCGGGTTCATTGCCCGCCGCCGGAAGAAGCTTTTCAGGTAGGCGATCTGCGCCGGCAGGAACTCCTCGCCGAGGTTCCGCACCCCCAGGAAGAAGTTAAGCTTTGCAGATGTCCGCCCCGCCCACAGCACCATGAAGGTCCAGGTGCCCACTTGGTTCGGCGCGCCCCAGCTTGCCGCGACGATCACCCCAGCCGTCGCCAGGATCGCCAGCTCATGCCAGATGCACGCCTGGACCGCGTGGCCGAAATGCGCCCAGCCCCGACAGCCCGCCGGGCAGGCGGTGCGGCGCGTGCCGGTGACGTAGCCCATGAAGAACGCCATCTCGTGCCAGCCCCACGCCAGCACCGACCAGGTGAAGGCGGCATAGGCGCCGTGCACCGTCGTGTCCGCGCTGCCCACGCAAAGCTGCTGCAACGCGACCACGAACAACATCGTGCCGCCTGCCATGCTGTAGCGGAAGGTGCGCGGCGACAGCGTATCCAGCCAGATGATCAGGCCCGTGCTGAACCACCACACGAACAGCGCATACAGTACGGGCCAGCCAGTCGCCACGGCGCTACCACGCCGGCTGCAGGCGGACGGTTTCCGGCATCGCATTGTCCTTCACCGGCGCCACGTACATCCGCAGGAACGCCGCGCCAGCCGCGACCGTCAGCCCGGCGTTCCTCACCTTGCCCAGGAGCCCACCTTGCCGCCGCGCCGCCGCCTTGGCGACGGTGATGCGCCGCAGCCGCTCGAAGCCGCGGGCGAACACCGGGTTGTCCAGGTCGAGCGACACCGGGAACACCTGCCGGGTAATCTCGGTGGTGATGCGGAACACCTTGAAGTCATATTCCGTAGGATCGACGCCCAGCGCGGCATGGAACACCGGGCGGGCATGGTCGCGCACGTACATCGTCGCGAACACCGCCAGCAGGAAGAACCTGATCCACAGCTTATTGATGCCGCTCAGCACCTTGGGGTCCGCGCGCATCAGCAGCGCGAACGCCTCGCCGTGGCGGAACTCGTCGCCGCACCACTCCTCGAACCAGGCGAAGATCGGGTGGAACATCCGCTCGGGATGCCGTTCCAGGTGGCGGAAGATGGTGATGTAGCGGGCGTAGCCGATCTTCTCTGACAGATATGTGGCGTAGAAGACGAACTTGGGCCGGAAGTAGGTGTACTTCTTCACCTTGGTCAGGAATGACAGGTCCACCCCGACGCCGAAATCCTTCAGGCTGTCGTTGATGAACCCGGCGTGCCGTGCCTCGTCGCGCGTCATCAGGTTGAACAACTCGTGCACGTCGCCGTGCTTGATGCGCTTCTTGATCTCGGCATACAGCACGCACCCGCTGAACTCGGCTGTGACCGAGCTGACGAGGAAGTCCAGGAACTCCTTGCGCAGCGCCGGTTCCATGGTGGACAGGTCTACGTCGAACCGCTCATCGCGGATGAAGTGGCCCTTGTTCACATCCAGGCGCAACTCGGCGATCAGGGCGTCCCACTCTGTGCGGACGCGGGACACGTCGATCCGCTCCATGGCGGTGAAGTCGGTGGTGTAGAAGCGCGGGCTGAGGACGGTGTCCTCCTGCGCCATGCGCGTGCCCTCGTTCATCTGCTTGGTAGTGCCAGCAGCGGGCGGATCCATCGTAGCGGACATCAGTGCATCTCCTTCGGCAGGAAGCCGACCTCGTAAAGCTCCGTCAGTTCAAACATTGCGGCAACCCCCGTCCACCACCGGGCGAGCGCGCCGCCGCGGGTGACGGTGGCGCGACACCGCATGGTGCGGTGCTCGCCGAACCCGACATCGGCCGGGGCGCCGTGCACCACCACGCTGTCGCCCGGCCGGATGTCGATGCCGTCCGGCACGGCATGGGCGTGGAAGCTGTAGGGCGTCTGCTCCACGTCCACGTCGGCCAGCACCTCGACGGTCTCGCCGCCCAGCAGCCAACTCAAGACGGCTGGTCCGCGCCGTGCCCGGCGGCCTGGTCGGTCTGCGGCGCCAGGGGCAGCAGCCGGGCGAACGAGGCGACGTTCGAGCTGCCGAACGCTTGCAACTCGACATGCCGGCCGGTGCTGGCGTCATCCAGCGTCAGGCGGCCATCGGACCAGGCGGTCAGGCGGAACGACGGCCCCTCGCCGACGCCCTCGCTTTTGCGGGTGCGGGCCAGGCCACGCAGGGTAGCACGGATGAAGCCCTGCTCCCCGTGCAGCACATCGACCACCTGGTTCAGCCCGGTGTCGGTGATGACGACGGCGCCGTCGGACCGGTCGGCGAAGCGCAGGTCCCGCGCGGCGACGACCGACCCGGTCTCCTCCACCGCACGAGGGCCAGACAGGCTCCCGGCGACCGCGCCGCAGACGCCCAAGGCGACCATCCCGAAGATCGCGCCCTTGATCAGGCGGTCCTGCAGGCCGCCGGACTGAAGTTTGTTGAACACGGCGTATCCTCCCTTCTCTAGGCGGCGACTGGCGCGTGGGCGCCGACGCCGCTCGTTTCGTCCTGCTGCGCCATCGCCGGCACCGGCAGGTTGGCCGACGCCGCCAGCGCCCGCGCCAGGATTTGCGCGGCGTGGTCAGCGTCCGGCACGGCCCGCAGCATCGGCTCGGCCCGCGCCATCCGCCACGGCCGCGCGTGCGGCCACAGCATGAGGTAGGCTAGCCGGTCGCCGGCATGCAGTGAAAGGCAGATATCACCGATTCCTGATTTGCCAGCCCGCAGCGCCGCAGATTCCACCCGGGCGAAGGGCAGGTTGATCGTCATCGGCACCACCAGGCCCAACTGCAGGCACACCCGCTTGTTGGTGATGCTGTAAACCGTGCTGCGCCCCACCCCCCAGGAGTACAGCCCCAGCACCAGGATCGGCACCATCCCTGCCCCGGCCACCTTGCACAGGCTCAGCGCCAGCTCGGCCGCGGGTGTCCCGTCCAGCAGCCCGGTCACGACGCAGGCGGCGAAGATGGCGCTGAAGTACAGCGCCAGGCCGCGCAGGTGGAACACCCGCAACGCGAGGGTGCGCCAGTCCGGCACCCCCTGCCACAGCAGGCGCTCGCCCTCGGGCAGCCGGCTCGGCAGGCCCTGCGGGGCCTCGCCACGGAATGCGGTCGGACGCTCGTGGCGGCGGACCTTGACCTTCATGGTGCTCATACGAATGGCTCCGAACGGCTGGGTGTTGCGTAAAGGAAGCCGCCGCCGAAGTAGGAGACCAGCTTCTCCTCCTCCAGGATCGTGACGGTCTCCGCGTTCTTCAGGCGCGGCACGTCCTTGAACTGCGCCGCGGTGATCGCGCCGACCTTGATCTGCCGGCGCTTGTTGTTGATCCGCGCGTAGTGCTGCGGCAGCAGGACGTGGTCGCCGCCATCGGCCAACTCGACCTCGAAGTAGCGGACGACGACCTCCGACTGGTCGATCCAGCAATCCATCACCGTGCCGGCCAGCTTGCCCTCGCAGCCGAACACCGTCATCCCGATCGGGTTGGGGTCCTCGTCGGCCAGGAAGAATTTCGGGATGGTCCGCAGCGGCACGACCTTGGGCAGCGAGTCGTCGAACGTCACGTCCGGCACGTCGGCGCGGTGCTGCGCCCAGGCTGCCGGGCCGATGCCGTCCACCAGCGGGTTGCCAGTTGGCACCAGCGGCGCGCCGGCCCACTTGGCGGTGGGGCGGCCGGCGACGCGGTCCACCGGCTCGTTGCGCGGCGCCAGGAAGGCGTGGCCGTCGTGCATGATGAACGCCTTGGGCTGCGGGATCGCCGGGTAGCCCTCCAGCATCTCGCCCTGCCGCTCGGTGACCAGCGGGTAGCCCTCCCGCTTGTTCTCCCGCACCAAGTAGAAAATCAGCCCGGCGAAAAACGCCCAGAAAACGTAGAGCACGACCTGGGCAACGTCGATGTATTCGGTCAGGGCACCGGTTTGCATGGTGGGACCTCCTTAACGGGTGGGATCAGGGATAAGGCCGAACGGCGCGGCAGGGCAGTTCGCCCCCCGCACCAGCGGCCCGACGGCGATCAAAGTGACGAACAGCAAGGCGACCTCGACCAGATAGACGGCGATGTAGCCGGTGCCGGGATGCACCAGCACGGACCCCAGCGCGCCGCGCCCGGCCAGCGCCGCTACGCCGTCGCGCAGCAGCCCGCCCGCCGCCACGGCGGTGCCGGCCGCGGTGGCCTGCACCGCGCCCCAGATGCCGAGCGTCAGGCCGACATGCCCGCGCTCCGCCGTCGCCATCGCCGCCGTCAGCGTGCAATGGGCGAACAGCCCGGCCCCGAAGCCGATCCCCAGCGTGCCCGACGCGAACAGCGACAGGCTCTCCAAGGGCGCGGCGAAGATGACGCAGGTGAACGCCGCCAGCCCGGCCAGCGCCCCGGTGCCGGCCAGCCGGTACGGGTCCGCCCCGCGCCCCAGCAGCCGGGCCGCGAGGGCAAAGCCGAACAGCCCGCCCACCGCCAGCACCGCCGTCATCGCCGTGGTGGCGCCGACCGGCAGGTGCAGCACCTGGCCGCCATACGGCTCCAGCAGGATGTCCTGCATGGAGAAGGCCACGGTGCCGAGGCCCAGCGCCACCAGCCGCCGCCGGGCCTGCGCGCCGCGGTTGAAGCTGCGCCAGGTCTGGCTAAATGTCGGCGACGCACGGTCCCCGCGGGTGGCGGAGGGGTTGCGCGGCTCCTGTTTCCACAGCGCGATGGCGTTCAGCACCATGGTGGCGACGGCCGTTCCCTGGATGACCTGGATCAGCCGCAGCTCGCTGAAGTCGGCCAGCACGGCGCCGAACAGCAGCGCGCTGCACACCATGCCCAGCAGCAGCATCATGCACAGCAGCGCGACAACGGTCGGGTGCGCCTCGGGCGGCGACAGGTCGGTGGCGAGCGCCAGCCCGACCGTCTGCGTCGTGTGCAGCCCGGCCCCCACCAGCAGGAACGCCAGCGCCGCCGCCGCCTGCCCGAACCACGGCGCGGCCTGGCTGTCGCCTGACAGCAGGATCAGCGCGAACGGCATGATCGACAGCCCGCCGAACTGCGTCATCGTGCCCATCCACAAGTAGGGCACCCGCCGCCAGCCCAGCACGGAGCGGTGGGTGTCCGACTTGAACCCCACGACGGCCCGCAGCGGCGCGAACACCAGCGGCAGCGAGATCATCACCGCCACCAGCCAGGCCGGCACGCCCAGCTCGACGATCATGACGCGGTTCAGGGTGCCAATCAGCAGCACGACCGCCATGCCCACCGTCACCTGGAACAGGGACAGCCGCAGCAGCCGGCCCATCGGCAGCGTGTCCGACGCCGCGTCGGCGAACGGCAGGAATCCCGCGCCGACGCTGGCCCACTTGCTGCTGGCCTTGGCGTTGACCCGCTTCAGCCGAGCCGTCAGGCCCTGCAGCGTCCAGCCGGGGATGCTGCGGCCGCTCATGCGCGTACCAGCTCCAGGGCCTGCGAGGTGTAGAAGCCGCTGGCGATCCGCACGGTGCGGTCGCGGCGCCAGCCGGCCATCGCGGGGTCGGCGCGCAGCAGGTCGCTGATGCGGAAGTGGCTGACCGGCTCGATGGCCGGGGCGCGGTCGCTGCGGGGGAACGCCTTGCCGGCCGTGTGCATCACCGACAGCAGCGGGGTGCGCGGGGCGAAGGTGAACAGCACCGCCCGGTCCGCCAGCGCCGCCAACTGCGCCGCCACGCGGGCCATGTCGGGCGCGCGGTAGTGGATCAGGCTGTCCATGCCGACGACGTAGTCGAAGCGGCCCAGCGCCGGGTCGGTCATGTCGCCGCTGCGCCAGTCGATGCCCAGCCCGCCCGGCATCCGGTCGCGCGCCACGCCCACCAGGGTCGGGGACAGGTCGATGGCCACCACCTCGGCGCCGCGCCGGGCGGCCTCGACCGACAGCGCGCCGGTGCCGCAGCCGGCGTCCAGCAGGCGGGCGCCGTGGAGGTCCGCCGGCAGCCAGGACAGCAGCGTCGCGCGCATCCGGTCGCGCCCGGCCCGCACCGTGGCGCGGATGCCGCTAACCGGCGCATCGGAGGTCAGCCGCGCCCAGGTGGCCGCCGCCGTGCGGTCGAAGTAGGTCTCAAGCTGCCCGCGCCGGGCGAGGTAGGTGGCGGTGCTCATCAGTCGTACCCCAGCAGGTCGAAGATGTCCCGGTCGCGCAGCGGGCTGCCGGTCAGCGGCTCCGTGCCCACCCAAAGCTGCGCGGCCAGGCGCATGTACTCCGCCTTCACCGCCTCCAGCTCCGGGGAGGACTCCATCTCGAACAGCGTGCTCTTCTTCAGCCGGCTGCGGCGGATCACGTCGAGGTCGGGGAAGTGCGCCAAGGACGACAGCCCCGTCGCGTTGTTGTAGCGGTCCACCTGGTCCGTCGCGGCGCTGCGGTTCACGATCACCCCGCCGAGCCGCACGTCGTAGTTCTTCGCCTTCGCCTGGATGGCGGCGACGATGCGGTTCATGGCGAAGATGCTGTCGAAGTCGTTGGCGGTCACGATCAGCGCGCGGTCAGCGTGCTGCAACGGGCTGGCGAAGCCGCCGCACACCACGTCGCCCAGCACGTCGAAGATCACCACGTCGGTTTCTTCCAGCAGGTGGTGCTCCTTGAGCAGCTTCACCGTCTGGCCCACGACGTAGCCGCCGCAGCCGGTGCCGGCCGGGGGGCCGCCGGCCTCGACGCACATGACGCCGTTGTAGCCGGGGAAAACGAAGTCCTCGACGCGCAGCTCCTCGGAGTGGAAGTTCACCTGCTCCAGCACGTCGATCACGGTCGGGAGCAACTGCTTGGTGAGGGTGAAGGTGCTGTCGTGCTTCGGATCGCAGCCGATCTGCAGGACGCGCTTGCCGAGCTTGCTGAGCGCCGCCGACAGGTTGCTGCTGGTGGTGCTCTTGCCGATGCCGCCCTTGCCATAGACGGCGAACACCTTGGCGGTGCCGATCTTCAGCGCCGGGTCGAGCGCGACCTGAACGCTACCCTCGCCGTCGCCGCGGGACGACACCTTGTTCTTCACGGGGTAGGAGATCGTTGCAACGGTCATGCGGCCAACTCCACTTCGACGCCTTCAAGGCGGTCTTCCAAGTCTTCCCCGGCGCGGCGCAGCGCATCCAGGGTCGCAGCGTCCGGGGACCAGTAGTTGCGGTCCGTCGCCTCGATCAGCCGGTTCACGATCTTCGACGACGCCTTCGGGTTCAGCCCGGCGATCCGGTCCCGCATCTCGGGGTCCAGCACATACGTCTCGGCCAGAGACTGATAGACCCAGGGCGACACCTCGCCCGTCGTCGCGGACCAGCCGAGCGTGTTGGTGACGTGCGCCTCGATCTCGCGCACGCCCTCGTAGCCGTGCTTGAGCAGGCCCTCGTACCACTTTGGGTTCAGGGTGCGGGTGCGGGTCTCCAGGTTCACCTGCTCCTGCAAGGAACGCACCGCGCCGTCGCCGCGGGTCTGGTCGCCGATCAGCACGCTCGCCGCCACGCCGCCGCGCGCCTGGCGCACCGCCCGGCTGATGCCGCCGAGGGTGTCGAAGTAGTGGTCCACCGTGGTGACGCCCAGCTCGATGCTGTCCAGGTTCTGGTAGGTAACATCCACCTTGCTCAGCACATGCGTCAGCAGCGCGGCCTGGCGGACCGGACGGCCGGTGACGCCGTAGGCGAACCCCTTGCGGGCCACGTAGGCGTCGCCGAGTTCGTCCTCGTCCTCCCAGCCGCCGTTGCCGACGAGGCTGTTGACGTTGGCGCCGTAGGCCCCGTCCGCGTTGCCGAACACCCGCAGCGCCGCCTGCTCCATGTCGCCGCCATGCGCGGCGATGAAGGCCAGGGCGTGCTTGCGGATGAAGTTTTCTTCTGGTGCCTCGTCGGCCTGCGCCGCCAACAGCGCCGCCTCCGCCAGCAACCGGGTCTGCAGGGGCAGCAGGTCGCGGAAGATGCCGGACAGTGTAATCACCACGTCCACACGGGGGCGGCCCAATTCCTCCAAGGTCAGCAGCCGCGCGCCGCACAGCCGGCCGTAGCTGTCGAAGCGCGGCGCGGCACCCATCAGCCACAGCGCCTGGGCGATGGGGCCACCCTCGCTTTTCAGGTTGTCGGTTCCCCACAGCACCATCGCCACCGTCTCCGGCAGCCCCGCGCCGTCCTGGGCGTGCCGGGCCAGCAGCCGGTCGGCCTGGCGGGCGCCGTCGGCCACGGCGAACTTGCTGGGCAGATGGAAGGGGTCGAAGCCGTGCAGGTTGCGGCCGGTGGGCAGCACCGCCGTAGTCCGCAGCAGGTCGCCGCCCGGCGCCGGCCGGACGAAGCCGCCATCCAGCGCGTGGATGATCGCCGGCAGCTCATGGTCGGTCGCCAGCAGGGCTTCCAGGCGGGCGCGCTCGACCGGCTCGGTCACGCCGGCGAAGTCCAGCATCTCGGTCCGCTCGGCCGGGCTGGGCGGCTGGCCGATGACGTGCAGGCCGTTCGGGATCAGGGCATATTCCAGCTCCAGCAGCGCCGCGCCGAGGCGGGCGATCTCGGCGGGCGAGTCGGTCCAGGCAGGTTCCGCGTCGGCCAGGTTCACCGCGGCGGCCTGGGCCTGCATCAGGACGGCAAGCTGCATGGCCTGCTCCGCATCGGCCTCCGGGTCCATGGCGCGCCAGCGGTCCAGCGACGCCTTCAGGTCCAGCAGGCCGCGGTACAGCCCGGCGTGCGCCACGGGCGGCGTCAAGTAGCTGATCAGCACCGCATTGGCCCGGCGCTTGGCGATCATGCCCTCGCTCGGGTTGTTCGACGCATACAGGTTGAAGTTCGGCAGGTGCCCGATCAGCCGGTCCGGCCAGCACGCCGCGGACAGCCCCGCCTGCTTGCCGGGCATGAACTCCAGCGCCCCGTGCGTGCCGAAGTGCAGCACCGCATGGGCGCCGAAGTCCTGCGCCAGGTAGCGGTAGAACGCGCTGAACGCATGGGTCGGCGCGAACCCGGTCTCGAACAGCAGGCGCATCGGGTCGCCCTCGTAGCCGAACCCGGGCTGCAAGCCGACGAACACGTTGCCGAAGTGATGCCCCATGATGAAGATGCTGCGGCCATCGGTCAGCACCTTGCCCGGCGCCGAACCCCAGCTCCGCTCGATCTCCGGCAGCCAGGTCTCGCGTCGCACGTGGTCGTCCAACGACACATGCGCGGCCACGTTGGCGTCGGTGCCGTAGCGGCCGGAGTTGCCGCCCTGGATCGCGTCCTGAAGCGCCTCGACCGTCGCGGGGACCTCCACGGTGTAGCCGGCGTCCCGCATCGCGATCAGCGTATTGTGCAGCGACTGGAACACCGCGAGGTAGGCCGCCGTGCCGGTCGCACCCGCGTTGGGCGGGAAGTTGAACAGCACCGCGGCAATCTTGCGGTCGGCCCGCGCCGCCCGGCGCAGCGCCACCAGCTTGGCGACGCGCGCTGCCAGCATCGCGGCCCGCTCGTCATGGGCCAGCATGTTGCGCGCGCAGGTCTTGCCGACGCAGGGGGCGCAGGGGTTGTCCGTGCCGGCGCGGCCGCAGCGCCCGCCGAAGGTCATCGGTGCGATGCCGCCGTCCAGCTCCGGCAGCGCCACCATCATCGTCGCCTCGACCGGCAGCAGGCCGCGCGGGTCGAGCTGCCACTGGTCCAGCGTCTGGAACTCGACGGGATGCGCCGTGATGTAGGGCACGTCCAGCTTGGCCAGCATGGTCTCGGCGGCGGCGCTGTCGTTGTAGGCGGGGCCGCCGACCATCGAGAAGCCGGTCAGCGACACCACGGCGTCCACCGCCGTCACGCCGTCACGCATGAAGAACCGCTCGACCGCCGGGCGCGCATCCAGCCCGCTGGCGAAGGCCGGGACCACCCGCAGGCCGCGCGCCTCAAGGGCGTCGATCACGCCGTCGTAGTGCGCGGCGTTGCCGGAGATCAGGTAGGAGCGCAGCAGCACCAGCCCGACCGTGCCCACCAGCCCGGTCCGCGGCAACTGCTCCAGCCGCTCCACCACGCGGCCCGGCACGCGGGGGTGATACAGGCCGACATCCGGGTACTCGACCGGCGCGGCCACGGTCAGCTTGCCGGCCAGGGCGCGGCGCTCGCCGGCGGAGTACTTGCCGACCAGCATGCGGACCATGCTGCCCAGGTTCTGCTCCGACCCGGCCAGCCAGTACTGCAGGGTCAGGAAGTAGGTGCGGACGTCCTGCGCGGTGCCGGGGATGAACTTCATCAGCTTCGGCAGGCGGCGCAGCATCTTCATCTGGCCGGCGCCGGACTTGGCGCTGTCGCCGCCGGGCTTGCCGCGCAGGCGCTTGAGCATCGCAAGCGCGCCGGACGCCTCCTGCGACATGTCGAAGCGGCCGAGCTTGGTCAGCTTCGTGACCTCCCCGGCGGACATGCAGCACACCATGGCGTCGCAGTGGTCGCGCCGGGCGGCCAGCGCCGGCTGCACGGCGCGGATATGGTCCTCCAGGAACAGCATCGTGGCGATGACGATGTCGCCCTCGGCGATGGCCTGGTGACACTCGGCCAGCTTGGCGGCGTCGCCGGCCCACTCGTCGGCGGCGTGGATAGTCAGGTGCAGGCCGGGGATGTCGCGGCGCAGGTCCTCCTCCGCGCGGAAGGCGGCGCCGGACAGGTGGCTGTCCATCGTGACGATGACGACCCGGGTGGGCACCACCCCGGACAGCAGGGTGGGGACGGCAAGAACCGGCAGTGCATCAACGCCCATAATGTGCCTTTGCGTCGTAGAGAGTATCGACCGTGATGGTCTGAAGGCCGTGCTCGACGGCGAACTTCTCGGTATTGCGCCGGGCCTTGCCGCGGACGAAGAACGGGATTTTTCCCAATTCCTTGTCGGCGTCCGGCGCCCAGGTGACGGCACTGGCGGCGGCAGGCGCTGCGGCGGCGGGCGCTGCGGCAACCGGCTCCGGCGCGGCTGGTGCGCCCACATGGCCCACACCCAGGTGGCTCGGCGCGGCGTCGTCGCCGAACTCGAAGTCGTCGCGGAACATGCTGACCAGGTGTTCTTCCAGGCCCATCATCAGCGGGTGGACCCAGGTGTCGAACAGCACGTTGGCGCCCTCGAACCCCATCTGCGGGGCGTAGCGGGCCGGGAAGTCCTGCACGTGTACCGGGGCGGAGATCACGGCGCAGGGCACGCCGAGGCGCTTGGCGATGTGCCGCTCCATCTGGGTGCCCAGCACCAGCTCCGGCTGCAAGGCGGCGACGGCGGCCTCGACCTCCAGGTAGTCGTCGGCGACCAGCGCCTCGATCCCGTACAGCTTGGCGGCGGCGCGGACCTCGCGGGCGTACTCGCGGCTGTAGGTGCCGAGGCCGACGACGGTGAAGCCGAACTCCTCGTGCGCCACGCGGGCGGCGGCGATGGCGTGGGTGGCGTCGCCATAGACGAACACCCGCTTGCCGGTCAGGTAGTTGCTGTCAACCGAGCGCGAGTACCACGGCATCCGCGACGGTGCGCCGCCCAGGGCGGGCGCCGGGTCGATGCCGGCCAGCGCGGCGACCTCGTTGATGAAGTCCCGGGTGGCGCCGATGCCGATCGGGACGACTTTGGTCGCGGGCTGGCCAAACGTGCGGGTCAGCCAGGCCGCGGCGGTGCCGGCCACCTCGGGATACAGCACCACGTTGAAGTCGGCGTCGCCCAGCCGCGCCAGGTCGGCCGGAGTCGCGCCCTGCGGGGCCGACACGTTGATGTCGATGCCAAGCTGGCCCAGCAGCCGCGTGACCTCGACCACGTCGTCCCGGTGCCGGAAGCCCAGCGCCGTCGCGCCCAGGATGTTGGCCCGCGGACGCGCGCCCCGCTCCCGCTTGCTGCCCGGTGCGGGCGCGTGTGGCCCGGCGCAGGCGCGGACAAGCTGGTAGAAGGTCTCCGCCGCGCCCCAGTTCTCCTTCTTCTGGTAGGCCGGCAGCTCCACCGCCACCACGGGAACCGGCAGTTGAAGCGCGCGGGCGAGGCCGCCGGGGTCGTCCTGGATCAGCTCCGCCGTGCAGCTCGCGCCCACCAGCAGCAGGTCGGGCTTGAAGCGGTCATAGGCGTCGCGAGCGGCGGACTTGAACAGCTCCGCGGTGTCCCCGCCCAGGTCGCGCGCCTGGAAGGTGGTGTAGGTCACCGGCGGCCGGGTCTGCCGGCGCTCGATCATGGTGAACAGCAGGTCGGCATAGGTGTCGCCCTGCGGCGCGTGCAGCACGTAGTGGACGCCCTGCATCGCAGCCGCGACGCGCATGGCGCCGACGTGCGGCGGGCCTTCGTAGGTCCATAGGGTGAGCTGCATCGCCTAGATCCTCAGCTTCATGCGGCGCACTAGCGGGCGGGCGAATAGCTCGGCCAGGTCGGCGGCTTGGTCGTAGCCCTGGATCGGGGTGAACAGCAGCTCGATGGACCACTTGGTGCTGATGCCCTCGGCCTCCAGCGGGTTGGCCAGGCCCAGGCCGCACACCACCAGGTCAGGCCGGGCGGCGCGGGCGCGATCCAACTGGCGGTCCACGTCCTGGCCCTCGCTCAGCGCCGTGCCGGCAGGCAGCAGCGCCAGCTCCTCGGCCATGTGCTGCCGGTGCAAGTAGGGAGTGCCGACCTCGACCAGATGCATCCCCAGCTCGCGCGACACCACGCGGGCCAGCGGCAGCTCGAGCTGGCTGTCGGGGAAGAAGAAGATGCTCTTGCCCGCCAGCTCGGCCCGGCACCGCGCCATGCCGGTCTCGGCGCGGGCGCGGGGGGCGGCGATGGCGGCCTCGAACGCGGCGGGCGCCACGCCGAACGCATCGGCGGCGGCGCGCAGCCAAGCCGTCGTGCCCTCCACGCCCAGCGGGAACGGCGCAGGCAGGCGGACGGCGCCGCGGGCTTCCAAGGCGCGGGCGGTCTCGGCCAGGAAGGGCTGTGCCAGCAGGTAAACCGTGCCAGGCCCGACGGCGGGAAGGTCGATGCCGCTGCGGGGTGGCAGGAAGCGCACGTCCTCGACGCCCATCGCGGACAGCAGGCGGCGGAACTGGTCCTCCACCACGTCGGCCAGCGCGCCGACGATCAGCAGGGAGCGCGCCGAGGAAACATCGCGCGGCAGGATCGGCACCAGGGCGGCCAGGCAGGCGTCCTCGCCCTGGGTGAACGTCGTCTCGATGCCGCTGCCGCTGTAGTTCAGCACCCGCACCTGCGGCATGTGCTGCGCCGACAGCCGCTCGGCGGCGCGGGACAGGTCGAGCTTGATGACCTCGCTCGGGCAGGACCCCACCAGGAACAGCAGCCGGATGTCCGGGCGGCGCTCCAGCAGTTGCGACACCACCCGGTCCAGCTCGTCATTGGCGTCCGACAGGCCCGCCAAGTCGCGCTCGTCGATGATGGCGGTGGCGAAGCGCGGCTCGGCGAAGATCATCACCCCGGCGGCCGACTGGATCAGGTGGGCGCAGGTCCGGCTGCCCACCACCAGGAAGAACGCATCCTGTATCTTGCGGTGCAGCCAGATGATCCCTGTCAGGCCGCAGAACACCTCGCGCTGGCCGCGCTGCCGCAGCACCGGGGCCTCCGTGCAGCCCCCCACGGACGGCGCGTCCAGCGTGGCGCTCATGCCGACACGCCCAGGCCGGCGGCGTAACCGGCTGACTGCAAGCGGGCCGACTGTAGGCGGGCGGCGCGCAGCTTGATGATGAACTGCGCGGCGTTGATGACATAGGAGGCGTAGGCGACCAGCGCGAGCCAGGCCAGGTGCCGGGCGTCAATCTGGCCTGACAGCAGCCCCACCAGGTAGGTCGTGTGCAGCGCCAGCACCAGCATGCTGACCACGTCCTCCCAGTAGAACGCCGGGGCGAACAGGTAGCGGCCGAACACTTCGCGCTCCCAGATGGAGCCGGTGATCATGATGGCATACAGGAACAGCGTCTTGGCCACGACGGAGGCCGTCGCCGCCCCTTCCCCGGCCCCGGTCTGCAAGTAGCGCGTCACCAGGCACAGGCTGACCAGGAACACCAGGAACTGCGCCGGGGCCAGCACGCCTTGCACGATGGTCCAGGGCGAGGCGTCGCGGCGCATCCGCTCTTCTGGGGTATATAGTGTGCAGTCCTGTACACGAGAGTGTACGACGCCGCGCCCGGCAGCGCCGCCCCATGGTGAGCAGTCGAACTGATCCAAGGCCCGGTTGATCAACTGCGTAAACATCGCTTGACAATGCCTCCCTTGGGCGGTGCGTTAGCTTCCGGATCACGCATCCGAGAGCCTTGGCTATCCTCGCCTGCCTAGCAGTCCGGCCTCCGTGTTCAGGGCGCCGTCCACTGTCAGGACGCTAAGACAACGCCGCATGGAGTGTCAAGCGCGCGTTACGTAAATCAAGGTTGACACATAGGGGCGGTAAGCCCCAAGTTGATGAGGGAATAGTCGATGAGGACCATGGGACAGCTTCTCGCAGCACAGGAATACCGGTCGGAGGCGGACGCACTGGGCGCCAGCCGTCTGCAGGGCCTGCGTGCCCGCGACCAGCGCCGCCGGGCTATCCTAACGCGGACGGTGCAGCTCGATGTCATTCCGCGCCTTTTGACTGCCTACAACACGCCGGCACCCGTTGCTCCGGCCCTTGTGGTGGACCCCGCCCATGTGGCCGAGCTGGTCGGCCTGGTGCTGAGCCGCGGCGAGCCGGCCGCCATCGCCTATGTGGAGGCCATGCGCGAGCGCGGCGCTGGGGCAGAGGCGATCTACCTGGACCTGCTCGCCCCCGCCGCCGTCCGGCTGGGCGTGCTGTGGGACGAGGACGCCTGCGACTTTACCGAGGTCACCGTCGGCCTGTGGCGGCTGCAGAACGCGATGCGGGAACTCAGCCCCTCGTTCCTCGACCAGCGTACCAGCCGCACCGACGGCCCGCGCATCCTGCTGGTTCCGCTGCCCGGCGAGAGCCACACCTTCGGCCTGTCGATGGTATACGAGTTCTTCCGCCGCGCCGGATGGAACGCCTGGAGCGGCCCCGTCGAGTCCTCCGCCGAGATGGCCGCCATGGTGGCTGCCGAGCGCGTCGATGTCGTCGGCTTCTCGCTGGCGTGCGACGAGCGGCTGGAGACGGTGTACCAGGAGATCCGCAGCGTCCGCCGCGCGTCGCGCAACCCCGGGCTGAGCGTCATGGTCGGCGGCCCCCCGTTCATCGCCAACCCGCTGCTGGCCGCCGAGCTGGGCGCCGACGGCACCGCGACCGATGGGCGCCAGGCCGTGGTCCAGGCGCAGGCCCTGGTCGAAGACAGTCGAGCGCGGAGTTGACGGCAGCCCCAAGCAGGCCCTGCCCGCCGTCCCCTTTGCCCGGCCGCTTCGGCCACGTCGCACCCGCACGCCCGTTCCGGCATGCGGCGGCAGGATAGGGGGGACCGGGCAGTGCACTTGGGGATCTCTGCGATCGTGAAGACATTCGTATCGCCGCAGACCTCGCTGGGCGACCTCGACGCGGCAGCCGCCGCAACGCTGATCGGCGCGTCGTCCGACATCACCCTGATCCTGGACAGCGCCGGGGTGATCCAGGACACGGCGTTCCAAAGCGGCCAGCTTCTGGACGACCTGCCGGGAAGCGCCGGGTGGGTCGGCCAGGCCCTGCAGGCCACCGTGGCGCCGGACAGCCGCCCGAAGATCACCGCGCTGCTGCAGGACGCTCACGCGCACTCGGAGCCGCGGTGGCGGCACCTGAACCACTTGGCGGCGGAAGGCGGCAGCATTCCCGTCATGTACTGTGGCGTGCAGGTCGGCGGGGATGGCCGGGTGGTGGCGTTCGGCCGCGACCTGCGCGCCATGTCAGCCCTGCAGCAACGCCTGATGAATGCCCAGCAGGGCATGGAGCGCGACTACGCCCGGTTGCGCGACGTGGAGATGCGCTACCGCCTGCTGTTCCAGATGTCGTCCGAGGCGGTGCTGATCCTCGATCCCGCTAAGGGCCGCATCACCGAGGCCAACCCGGCCGCCAAGGACCTGTGCTCGGGCGGTCACGCTGCCCCTGGGGGTGGCGCAGGCATCGCCGACGTGACGGGCAAGCCGCTGTCCGACCTGTTCGGGCCGGGCTGCCTGCCGGCGATCCAGGCCCAGGTGGACGCCATCCGCTCCGGCGGGCGTGCCGAGGACGTGGCGGCCCGGCTGCTGCCGGACAACCGCTCCGTCACGCTGCGCATGTCGCTGTTCCGGCAGGAGAACGCGGCGCTGGTGCTGCTGCGGATGGTGCCGGTGGCCGCCGCCGCGGCAGGCTACCGCAACGTGCCCGACCCCAAGCTGACCCTGCTGAGGACGGTGGAGAGCGCGCCGGACGCCTACGTGGTGACCGACGAGGACGGCGACATCATCACCGCCAACGTCGCGTTCCTGGAACTGGTGCAGATGATGCACGAGGACGAGGTCGTAGGGCAGCGGCTGGACCGCTGGGTGGGCGAGTCCGGCGTGGACCTGAGCGTGCTGACCGCCAACCTGCGCAGCCGTGGCGCCGTGCGCTTCTTCAGCACAACGGTGCATGGCGAGCACGGGGCGATGGCTCAAGTGGAGATGTCGGCGGTGTCGGTGCCCGGCGATGGGCGGACGGCGCTGGGCTATGCGATCCGCAACGTCAGCAGCCGCCTGAACGTCGGGATGCAGGTCAGCCCGCTGCAGGCTGGCGCCGCCACCCGCGCCGGCCGCGCCCTGCCGCGCTCGGTCGAACAACTGACGGAGCTGATCGGGCGGGTCTCGCTGAAGGACCTGGTGCGGGAGAGCACCGAGGTGATCGAGCGGCTGGCCATCGAGGCGGCACTGGAGCTGACCGGGGACAACCGGGCGTCGGCGGCGGAGATGCTGGGGCTGAGCCGGCAGAGCCTGTACGTGAAGTTGCGCCGCTACGGCATCGGCGACCTGACAGCAGCGGATACCGAATAGATGGCCACCGCCCTCCAACTCGGCGCAAAGCCCTCCGCCCCCCCTGCCACGAAGCCCTCTGTCACGAAGCCGGGCGCGACCGATTGGCGCGCGGTGGCGACGCTGCTGAAGCCGATCACCTGGTTCGCGCCGATGTGGGCGTTCGCGTGCGGCGCCGTGTCGTCCGGCGTGCCGCTGGGCCACCGCTGGCCGCTGGCGCTGGCGGGCATGGCGCTGGCGGGTCCACTGGTGTGCGCGACTAGCCAGGCGGCGAACGACTGGTTCGACCGGCATGTGGACGCCATCAACGAGCCGGACCGGCCCATCCCCAGCGGGCGCATCCCCGGGCGGCGCGGGCTGCACATCGCCGTGGTGTGGACCCTGCTGTCGCTGTGCGTGGCGGCGCTGCTGGGCCGCTGGGCGTTCGGCGCGGCGCTGGTGGGGATGGCGCTGGCCTGGGCCTATAGCGCGCCGCCGTTGCGGCTGAAGCGCAACGGCTGGTGGGGCAACGCGGCCTGCGGCGCTTGTTACGAGGGGCTGCCCTGGTTCACCGGCGCGGCGGTCATGCTCGGGGCGCTGCCGGATGCGCGCATCGTCGTCATGGCGGCGCTGTACAGCGTGGGCGCGCACGGGATCATGACGCTCAACGATTTCAAGTCGGTCGAGGGCGACCAGCAGACCGGCATCGGCAGCCTGCCGGTGCGGCTGGGGGTGGAGCGGGCGGCGCGGCTGGCCTGCTGGGTGATGGCGCTGCCGCAGGTCGTGGTGATCGGGCTGCTGCTGCGCTGGGGCCATCCGTACCAGGCTAGCGCCGTCGTGCTCCTGCTGGCTGGGCAGGCTGTGTTGATGCAGCGTTTCCTGGGCAGCCCGCGGCGGCTGGCGCCCTGGTACAACGGCACCGGCACGACGCTGTATGTGGCCGGGATGCTGGTGACGGCCTTCGCCATCCGGGTGGTGGCATGAGGACCCTCGGCTGGCTCGGCATCGTCCGGCTCGGCCTGGTGCAGGCAGCGCTGGGCAGCATCGTGGTGCTGACGACCTCCACCCTGAACCGAGTCATGGTGGTCGAGCTGGCGCTGCCGGCCATCATCCCCGGCGCGCTGGTGGCGCTGCACTACGGCGTGCAGGTGCTGCGGCCCCGGCTGGGCTACGGCTCCGACGTGGGCGGGCGGCGCACGCCGTGGATCATCGGCGGCATGGCGGCGCTGGCCTTGGGCGGCGTGGGCGCTGCGGGGGCGACGGCGCTGATGGCGGCCAGCCTGGCGGCGGGGCTGCTGCTCGCCGTGGCGGCGTTCGCGCTGGTGGGGCTGGGCGTCGGCGCGGCAGGGACGGCGCTGCTGACGCTGCTCGCCAAGCGCGTCGATCCCGCCCGGCGTGGCCCGGCGGCCACCGTCGTCTGGCTCATGATGATCCTGGGCATCGCCGTCACCGCGACGCTGGCGGGCAAGCTGCTGGACCCGTTCTCGGCGGCCCGCATGATGGCGGTGGTGTCCAGCGCCGCCGGGCTGGCACTGCTGGTGTCGGCGCTGGCGGTGTGGGGCGTCGAGGGGCCGGCCACAGCGCCCGTCCAGTCCGCCGCGTCGCAGCCCTTCATGCAGGCATTGCGCGACGTATGGGCGGAGCCGCAGGCCCGGCGCTTCGCAGTGTTCGTGTTCGTGTCCATGCTGGCCTACAGCGCGCAGGAACTGGTGCTGGAACCCTTCGCCGGCGCGGTGTTCGCGCTGACGCCGGGGCAGAGCACGGGGCTGACGGGGCTGCACCACATGGGCGTGCTGGTCGGGATGGCGCTGGTCGCTGCGGTGGGCGCGCTGTGCGGCCGGCGGCCCGGCACCTTGCGGGCGTTGACCATTGGCGGCTGCCTTGGCTCCGCTGCGGCGGCGCTGGCGCTCGCGGTGTGCGGGTTGGGCGGACCGGCATGGCCGATGCGGCAGGTCGTGGTGTTGCTGGGCGTCGGCAACGGCGCGTTCGCAGTGTCCGCCATTGGCGCGATGATCGGGCTGGCCGGCCAGGGGCGCGCCTCCCGTGAGGGCACGCGCATGGGCTTGTGGGGCGCAGCGCAGGCCTTGGCGTTCGGCGCGGGCGGGATTTTGGGCACTGGCGCCAGCGACATGGCACGGCACCTGCTGGGCGCTCCGGCGCCGGCCTATGCGGCGGTGTTCATGGCGGAGGCGGCGGTGTTCCTGCTGGCGGCGCGGCTCGCCGCCGGGGTGTTCGGCCAGACGGCACACGCGCCGGCCGGCTTGGTTCAAGCAGCATGACGGAGGGTTCGATGACCGGGACGTATGACGCGAACGAGATGCTGGCACACGATGCGGGCCACACATTCGATGCGGTAGTGATCGGCGGCGGCCCGGCCGGGGCCACCGCCGCAGCCGACCTGGCGCGCAGCGGCCGCAACGTGCTGCTGCTGGACCGCGCCGGGCGCATCAAGCCCTGCGGCGGCGCCATCCCGCCCGTGTGCGTGCGCGAGTTCGGCATCCCCGACAGCCAGATTGTCGCCCGCGCCACCGGCGCCCGCATCGTGTCGCCGTCCGCCAAGGAGGCCGACATGCCCGTCTCGTCCGGCGGCTACGTCGGCATGGTGGACCGCGAGGGCTTCGACGAGCATCTGCGCGAGCGCGCCGCCGCTGCCGGCGCCACCCGGCGCACCGGCACCTTCGAGCGTATCAGCCGCGACGCGGACGGGGTCGCGGTCGTCCACTATGCCACCCCGGACGGCCCCGGCCAGGTGCGCGCCCGCGCGGTGATCGGCGCGGACGGCGCGAAGAGCAACGTCGCCAAGCAGTGCGTGAAGGGCTGGCAGCACGTCCGCTACGTGTTCGCCTACCACGAGATCGTCCGCGCGCCCAAGGACCCGGCCGCCTTCGACCGCAACCGCTGCGACGTGTACTACCAGGGCACGCTGTCCCCCGACTTCTACGCATGGATCTTCCCGCACGGCGACACCATGAGCATCGGCACCGGCTCTGCCCAGAAAGGCTTCGGACTGCGCCCGGCCATCGGCGCGCTGCGCAAGGCGACCGGCCTCGACGGGCTGGAGACCATCCGGCGTGAGGGCGCGCCGATCCCGCTGCGCCCGATGAAGCGGTGGGACAACGGCCGCGACGTGGTGCTGGCCGGGGACGCCGCCGGGGTGGTTGCGCCTGCGTCGGGCGAGGGCATCTACTACGCGATGCTCGGCGGGCGCCTGGCGGCCGAGGCCGTTGAGGCGCTGCTCGCCACAGGTGACGTCCGCAGCCTCAAGCTGGCGCGCAAGCGGTTTATGAAGGCGCATGGCACCGTGTTCTGGGTGCTGGGGATGATGCAGTGGTTCTGGTACTCCAGTGACAAGCGGCGCGAGAAGTTCGTGCACATGTGCAGGGACCCCGACGTGCAGCGCATGACCTGGGAAGGCTACATGAACAAGAAGCTGGTCCGGCGCGACCCGATGGCGCACGTCCGCATCTTCCTGAAGGACACCGCGCAGTTGTTGGGCCTCGCGCGTGCATGAGCCGGCGATGGGCGCCGGTTGCCGTGGCGGCCTTGGCGGCCGTCGTGGTTGCGGCCTTGGGCGCGTCGGCGACGGACATCGGGCCATGGTACCAGGCACTGGCAAAACCGTCCTGGCAGCCGCCGGACTGGCTGTTTGGTCCCGCCTGGACGCTGATCTACGGGCTGATCGCGCTGGCCGGCGTCAACGCCTGGCGCGCGGCGCCCACCCGGGCGGCCCGGCAGCGCGTGCTGCTGCTGTTCAGCGTCAACGCGCTGCTGAACGTGCTGTGGAGCGAGCTGTTCTTCAACTTCCACCGGCCGGACTGGGCGGTGCTGGAGACGGCCGTGTTCTGGCTCTCCATCGTCGTGCTGATTGCCGCAGTGTGGCCTCTGTCACATCGCGCCGGCTGGCTGCTGGCGCCTTATCTGGCTTGGGTGACGTTCGCCAGCGTGCTGAACCTGGCCATGGTGCGGCTGAACGCGCCGTTCGGGGCGTGAGTTCGTTCAACCAACTTTCAACGATGGGCGCGGCCAACGCGTCCGACTGCTGACGGGGAAAGCGTGCATGGATACGATGACTGACCTGGCCGCGACAGACCGGGCCGCAACAGACCGGGCCGCGGTTCCGGCCTGCCCTCGCCCCGCGCCCGTCAAGCCCGCCGTCCGCCGGCACACGCACGGCTTGCCGCTCCGCGTTGGCACCCGCGCCTCGCCGCTGGCCCTGGTGCAGACCCGCGCCTTCCTGAACATGCTGACGCAGTTCTGCCCGGTGCTGCGCGGCATGGAGGTGTTCCACGAGCACGCGATCCGCACCACGGGCGACGCCAGCCAGGCCAGCGGCGTCCGCCTGGCCGATATCGGCGGCAAGGGCCTGTTCGCCAAGGAGATCCACGAGGCCCTGCTGGACCAGCGCATCGACTTTGCGGTGCACAGCCTGAAGGACCTGGAGACCGAGCTGCCGCCGGGCATCGTGCTGGCCTGCACGCTGCGGCGGGAGGACCCGCGCGACGCGCTGATCCTGGGCACGGACCTGCCGATCCCCCAAGGCGACGATCCCTACGCGACTTTGCCGCACGGCGCGGTAGTGGGCAGCAGCAGCACCCGGCGTGCGGCGCAGGTGCTGCACGCCCGGCCGGACCTGCGCATCGAGACCATCCGCGGCAACGTGCACGGCCGCCTGGACAAGGTGAAGCGCGGCGACTACGCGGCCAGCTTGCTCGCCCTGGCCGGGATGCGGCGGCTGGGGCTGGAGGACGAGGCCTCGGTGGTGATCGACCCCGAGGTGATGGTGCCCAGCGCCTGCCAGGGCATCGTGGGAATTACTGTGCGCGCCGGGGATACAGCGATCCAGGACCTGCTGGGCGCCATCGAGGACAAGCCGGCCCGCTGCATGGCCACCGCCGAGCGGGCCTTGCTGGGCGCGCTGGACGGGTCGTGCCACACCCCGATCGGCGGCCACGCGCAGTTGCAGGACGGCGGGCGGATGCGGCTGACCGGGCTGGTGGCGCGGGCGGATGGCAGCTTCGTGCTGAAGCGGCACCTGGACTGCCTGCAGGCGGATGCCGAGCGGGCCGGGCTGGCGCTGGGCGACGAGCTGCGCGCCGACAGCCCCCGCGACATCTTCGCCTAACGCTTGCTTCCCCCTCTCCCTCCGGGAGAGGGAGCAGGCAGGCAGTGTCCTCACGCCGTGTGCGGCCGCTCCGCTTCCTGGGCGACACAGATTGCCTCCAGTACAACCCCGGCGTCGCCGATGTGGTTGGCCAGCAACAGCACAAGCGCGGCATCCAGCCGGCGGGATGCGGGGGGGTCCAGCCCCTCATGCGCCGCCACCAGCGCCGCAAATAGCCCATCCGGGTCAGAAAGGCGCGGCGACAAGTCCAGCGGCATCAGGCCACCTGTCGCCGCATCCCGTCTGGTTGCGCCTCAGCCACCATGACGTGCCGCACGGCGGCGGCGATCCGTCCGGCGTCGAAGGCGCCGAAGCCCGCCGCGACATGCCCATCCGGCCGCAACAGTACGCAGACACCGGACGTAGCGCCGTAGCGGGCCGCCGCCAACCCGCGATGGTCGTCCAGCGCATCAGGAGCGATCCGCACCGTGGTCACGCCGGGCACATCAGGCGTTGCCGCCCCAAACACCAGCAGCGAGAACCCGGGACCGCCGATGTGCCGCAGCAGCCAGTCCGGTTGGCCCACCCGCAGCACCGGCGCGTCCACCGCGGGGGTGCCCGGCGGCAAGCAGCCCGGCCAGAGGTCCCCCGCCGCATTCAGCGGGCTGTCCAGCAGTCGCGCCGGGCGGGACAGCCGGCCGCTGTTCACCAGCGCGCGGGCGAACGGGTGCCGACCGGCCAGCATCAGCGCGGCATCGCGGTAGGCGCGGGCGGCATCGGTCTTCGGGGTAATGAAGTCGGTGGCGCGGGTGCTGTGCAGGATGTTCTCGTCGGCGGCGGGGATGCGCTCGTCGTCGTAGGTCTGCACCAGGGCCTCCAGCGCCCTGCCCTGCACGACGGCGGCCAGCTTCCACGCCAGGTTGTCCGCGTCCTGCACTCCGCCATTGCCGCCCCGGGCGCCGAACGGGCTGACCTGGTGCGCGCTGTCGCCGACGAACACCACGCGGCCGTGCACGAACCGCTCCAGCCGGCGGCAGCGGAAGGTATAGACGCTGACCCACTCCAGCTCGAACGGCACGTCCGGCCCCAGCATGGCCTGCACCCGGGGGATCACCCGCTCCGGCTGCCGTTCCACCTCCGGGTCGGCGTCCCAGCCAAGCTGCAGGTCGATGCGCCACACGTCGTCGGGCTGCTTGTGCAGCAGGGCGGACTGGTGGCGATGGAAGGGCGGGTCGAACCAAAACCACCGCTCCGTTGGGAAAGCCGCATGCATCACCACGTCGGCGATCAGGAAGCGGTCCTGGAACACCCTGCCGGTGAACGGCAGGTCGAGCGCGGTCCTGATGAAGCTGCGGGCGCCGTCCGCCGCGGCCAGCCAGTCGGCGTCCAGCGTGTAGGGGCCGTCCGGGGTTTCCACCTGCAGCGTCACGCCGTCCGGGCGGCCTCGTACGGCGGACACCTTGTGACGCCAGCGCAGGTCCACCCGGCCGGTCGCCTGGCAGGCCTCCACCAGCCATTCCTCGGCGTAGTACTGCTGCAAGTTGATGAAGGCCGGGTATTCGTGGCCGTCCTCTGGCAGCAGGTCGAAATCGAACAGTTGCCGGTCGCCGCAGAATACCCGGCCGACGTTCCAGGTGATGCCCTTGGCCAGCATCCGCCCGCCCAGGCCCAGCCGCCCGAAGATTTCCAGCGTGCGTTTGGCAAAGCAGATGGCGCGGCTGCCGGTGCTGACAGTGTCGTCGTCGTCCAGCACCACCACGGGCACGCCGCGCTGCGCCAGGTCCAGCGCCAGGGTCAGCCCGACCAGCCCGCCGCCGGCCACAACGACAGGGTGTCGCTCCGCCCCGCTGCCGCGAGGCGCCGGCAAGTAGCGGGGCGATGCGTAGGGCATCAGGCGTCGGCGGCCGGCACCGGGGCGCCCTGCTCCAACGCTTGCCACATCTCGATGTCGCGCTCGGCGGTCCAGATGCGCGGATGGTCGAGGCCGCGCGCCTCGTCCCAGGCGCGGGTGACGTTGAACGGCATGCAGTGCTCGAAGATGACCCACTTGCCGTATTTGGGCCGCATCGCCTCCATCGCCTGGCCGTACACCTCCCGCAGCCCGGCACCACCAAAGGACGCGCGCTTGACGATGCCGAACAGGTCGGAGGTGAAGGCGCGAGTGCCCTCGATGGCCTCCTCGCATTCGTGCCGGGTCATGAGGCTGCGGCCGCGGCCGGGCACCAGGGCCTCGGCGCCCAGCGCCTGCACGGCGGCCAGCGTCGCAGGCCAGTCGGTGAAGTGCGCGTCGCCGCAGTACGGCGTGGCGCCGAACTCCACCACGTCGCCGCTGAACAGCACGCGCTCCTTGGGCAGCCAGACCACGGTGTCCCCGGCGGTGTGGCTGCGGCCGATGTGGATGATCTGCACCTCGCGCTGGCCGAGATGCAAGGTCATGCGGCGGTGGAACGTGAGGTCGGGCCAGGTCAGGCCGGGGATGCCCTCCTTGCCGCGGAACAGCCGGGGGAAGCGGCCGATCTCGCTGTCGGTGTCCTGCTGGCCGCGCTCCACCGTCATATCGCGGCAGACGTCAGAGGCGATGACCTCCGCGCCCTTGTAGCCGCTGGCGCCCAGCACGCGGACGGCGTGGTAGTGGGTGAGCACGACGTGGCGGATCGGCTTGTCGGTGACGGTGCGGATGCGGGCGATCACATCCTGCGCCATCGCGGGCGTGGCCTGGGCATCGACCACGAGCACGCCCCCGTCGCCGATCACCACGCCGCTGTTGGGATCGCCCTCGGCGGTGTAGCCGAACAGGCCCGGCGCCAGCTCGTCGAAGCTGATGGTCTTGTCGGCGAGGTCGGTGGTGCTGGCGAAGCCTGACATCGGTGCGCCCTGCGTAATGTTAGACGAACGCTAAGCCAGCCCACGGCAGGTTTCAACGCACCCGCCCGTGACAGCCCGCCCCGCCCGGTCCATTCTACGTCACCGCCGCACCCAGACGGCCCCCGGGAACGCCCCAGTAGGAACCGCCATGCTTGGACTGATGCAATCGCAGCCGCTGCTGATCTCCTCCATCCTCACCCACGCCGCCCGGCATCACGCCACGGCCGAGGTGGTGTCCCGCACCACCGAGGGCGCCACCCACCGCACCACCTACGCCGGCGTCGAGCAGCGCGCCCGGCAGCTCGTCCGCGCCCTGCAAGCCCTCGGCGTCGGCCCCTCCGACCGGGTGGCGACCCTGGCGTGGAACGGCCACCGCCACCTGGAGCTGTATTACGCCGTGTCCGGCATGGGTGCGATCATCCACACCGTGAACCCCCGCCTGGCCGCGGACGACATCGCCCACATCCTGAACGACGCCGGCAGCGTGGTGCTGTGCGTGGACACCAGCTTCACCGCCCTGGTCGCCGCGATCGCCCCGCACATCCCGGCCGTCCGCGCCGTGGTGATCCTGGCCGACGAGGACGCGATGCCGGAGGTCGCGGTCGCGCCGGGCCAATCGCTGCTGTGCTACGAGGCGTTGCTGGCCGCGCAGGATGGCGACTACGCCTGGCCGCGGCTGGACGAGGCCCTGGCCAGCGCCCTGTGTTACACCAGCGGCACCACCGGGCGGCCCAAGGGCGTGCTGTACAGCCACCGCAGCACCCTGATCCATGCCTACGCCGTCAACATGGCCGACGTGTTCGGGCTGCGCGCCACCGACCGGGTGATGCCGGTGGTGCCCATGTTCCACGTCAACGCATGGGGCATGCCGTATGCCGCGCCCATGGCCGGCGCGTCGCTGATCATGCCCGGCCGCCACCTGGACGGACCCAGCGTCGCGGCGCTGATGAACGAGGAAGGCGTCACGATGTCCGCCGGGGTGCCTACGGTCTGGATGGGCCTGCTGCAGCACCTGCGCGCGACCGGCACCCGGCTGGACACGCTGCGTCGCCTGGTCTGCGGCGGCTCCGCCTGCCCGGCCATGCTGATCGACGCCTTCGAGTCGGAGTACGGCGTCCAGGTGGACCATGCCTGGGGCATGACGGAGACCAGCCCGCTCGGCACCTTCTACGCGCCGAAGGTGACGTTCGAGGGGCTGTCGGCAGGGGAGGCCAAGCGGCTGCAATACAAGCAGGGCCGCGCCGTGCCGGGCCTGGACATGCGTATCGTGGACGACCTGGGGGCGGAACTGCCGTGGGACGGCACGACATACGGCAACCTGCAGGTGCGCGGCCCCTGGGTGATCCGCCGCTACATCGGCGCGGATGCGGACGCAACGGATGCGGAGGGATGGTTCGCCACGGGGGATGTCGCCACCATCGACCCGCACGGGCTGATGGAGATCACCGACCGCACCAAGGACATCGTGAAGTCGGGCGGCGAGTGGATCAGCTCGATCCAGTTGGAGAACATCGCCGTCGGCCACCCGGACGTGGCGGAGGCTGCCATCGTCGCAGCCCGGCATCCCAAGTGGGACGAACGCCCGTTGCTGATCGTGGTGCCGAAGCCCGGCCGCACCCTGCATCCGGAGGCGCTGCTGGCGTTGTATGCCGGGCAGGTCGCCAAGTGGTGGACCCCGGACGAAGTGGTGGTGGTGGACAGCCTGCCGCACACCGCAACCGGCAAGCTGAACAAGCTGGCGCTGCGCCAGCAGTTCCGCGATTTCAAGCTGGCATCGCTGGCGGAGTAGGCAGCATCAACTACCGGAAGCTGAGCAGTCCCGGTTGCAGTCCGAGTTGAAAGCCCTTCACCTTCGACACATGCGTCCGCGACGGCAACGGGTTGATCAGCACCGATGACGGACCGATCCCGCCGCCAAACGCGCCGAAGGCGAAGTTGAGCGGTGGAATCGCGGCATAGGACGCCCCCGGCGGCGGCCAAATCGAGTATGGCCCAATGCCCTTCAATGCCAAGGCCGTCCCGCCAAGGCCCAACCCACTGGCCCCCATCGGCGTCATCACCCGGCCCAGCACCAGCCGCTGGTATTCCTCACCCCGCACCGGGTCCATCGAGTGGTAGGCCGCCGTCGCCAGGTTCCAGTCGTTGAACTGCCGGTGCAGCATCGCCAGGAAGCCCGCGGCATACGCGGCGTTCGTCTTCGGCTCGAACGCCTCGTCGAGGCTGGCGAACGCCTTGGGGTGGTGCATCAGGTTAACCTGCATGCAGCCCACGTCGATGGACCGCACGCCCTTGGCCTGCAACGTCTGCACTGTGGCAACCGCCTGCTCCTTGGTGTCAAAGAACGAGCCGACGCCCTCCACGTTGATCGTCCAGGGCCAGGCGCGCACCCGCCGGGTCGCCGGGTCCAACCGCCCGCTCTCGACGCGGGAGATCGCGGGCAGCAGCTTGTCGGGGAGATGCGGCGGCTTCTCGGCAGCGGCGATGGCGTAGTCGCAGGCGTCGTACGGCGTTTGCGGGATTGGCGGGGGTGCGTCCACGGCAGCCGGAGCAGCATGCCGGGCAAGGTGGCGCTGGGCGGGCTTGGCCACCACAGGCACGGCAGATGCAAGGACCATAAGCAAGGCGACGTTCAGCGGCGGCATGGACCCCAAGTCTTGAAACCCCCACGTCTTGAGACCCCCACGCCTTGAAACGCTACGTCCCAACGTTCCAAAACAGCGACCGGGGCCGCCCTGTGGAGCATCCCATAGCCGCACAACGTGGCGATTGCGAGGCCATTTCTGTTGCGGACGCGGTCGAAATTGTCAGGCGGCGATCAATCCGCCCAGCCGGGCAAGGGCCGCCAAGTGGCTGTCGGTGTCGCCATAACCGCGCTCGATCATCGTCATGCGCTTGAAGTGGTGGCCGACGGCGTATTCCATCGTGACACCGATGCCGCCATGCAACTGCACCGCCTCCTGCCCGATGTGCCGGCCGCTGCGGCCGATCTGCACCTTGGCGGCATGCATGGCGCGCTTGCGCTCCAACGGGTCGGGATCGACGGACATCATGGTGGCGTACATCGCCATGCTGCGGGCCTGCTCCAGCGACACGTACATGTCCACCGCGCGGTGCTGCAGCGCCTGGTTCTCGCCGATGGCCCGGCCGAACTGCCTGCGTGTCTTCATGTAATCGACGGTCAGCGCATGCATGGCGTCCATCACGCCGACCGATTCGGCGCTCAAGGCGGCGAGGGTTTCGTCCAGCACGCGCTCCAGCACCGGCAGCGCCTCGGCTGGGTCACCGACAGCACGGGCGGGGACGTTGTCGAAGGTAATCTCGGCCGCGCGGGCGCCGTCCTGGGTAGGGTAGCCACGCCGCAACACGCCGTCGCTGCTGGCATCTACGAGGAACAGCCCGATACCGTGCCGCTCCCGGTGCGCGCCGGCGGTACGGGCCGTGACCAGCAGGGTGTCAGCGGCGTCTCCGTTCAGCACCAGGCTTTTCTCGCCCGTGATGCGCCAGCCCTCGCCGTCCGGTTCGGCCTTGGTCTGGATATCATTCAAGCTCCAGCGGGACTGCCGCTCGGCCTGCGCGTAGGCCAGCACACGCTCCCCGGCGGCGATGCCCGGCACAAGCTCGGCCAACTGATCGTCGCTGGCGGCGTGGCGCAGCAGGCCACCGCAGATGACCACGGTGGCGAGGTAGGGTTCTACCACCAGGGCGCGGCCGAACGCCTCCATGATGATGGCGGTCTCGACGGGTCCACCGCCAAAGCCGCCATCCGCCTCGGCGAACGGCAGGCCCAGCAACCCCTGCTCGGCAAACTGCCGCCACATCTCGCGGGACCAGCCTTCCGGCTCAGCTCGATAGCCGCGCCGGGCCTCGAAGCCGTAGCGGTCGGCGATCATCCGATCGACGCTGTCCTTGAGCAGCCGCTGCTCGTCGTTCAGGTCGAAATCCATCAGGTGGTCCTCACCGTTCCAGGGGCTGGCAGACTAGACCGGTCTGCCAGCCCCCGGAAGGGCCGTCATTCAAGCTTCGGCAGACTACAGGCCCTTCTTGACATCGTCGGCACCGCGCGTCACGGCGCGGCCGGTTGCGCTCACGTCCTTACCGACGCCGGACGTGGTGTTGCAAGCGCTCAGCATTGGCGCCAGGGACGCCAAGGCGAGCGCCAGCAACAGGGCGCGGGCGGCGGAGAGCTTGGTCATAATTCAGATCCTCTAAAAAGAATGGAACCTGTAACCAACTCTCGGCCGCCCAGCAAGTTTCAGAACCCCAGGATCGCTTTCGCAACAATGTTGCGCTGTATCTCGTTCGACCCACCGTAAATGGAAATCTTGCGCCAGTTGAAGTAGGTCGGCGCCGCCTCCGCCGCGAAGTCCGGGCCAACCCGCGGCTCGTTGCGGCCATCCTCATGGTCGTCATACGGCAGGATATACGGGCCGACGACATCCATCAGCAACTCCGTCGTCGCCTGTTGCAGCTCCGACCCCTTCAGCTTCAGGATCGAGCTGGCCGGGTTAGGCTTGCCGTGCTGATGGCTGCGCTCGTCGGCGACCACGCGGAGCTGCGTCATCTCCAGCGCCTTCAGCTCCACTTCGACCGCGGCGACCTTCTCGCGGAAGTGCGGCTCGTCGATCATCGGGCGGTCACCGACGCGCTCCAAGGCGGCCAACTGCTTGATGCGGCGGATACGCGCCTTGCTGACGCCAACGCGGGCGATGCCGGTGCGCTCGTTGCCCAGCAGGAACTTGGCGTAGTCCCAGCCTTTGTTCTCCTCGCCGACCAGGTTCTCGACGGGCACGCGCACGTCGTCGAACCAGACCTCGTTCACCTCAACGCCGCCATCGATGGTCTGGATCGGGCGAATGCTGACGCCGGGCGTCTTCATGTCGATCAGGATGAAGCTGATGCCCATCTGCTTCTTGGCGTCGCGGTCGGTGCGGCACAGGCAGAAGATCCAGTCGGCATACTGTGCCAGCGTCGTCCAGGTCTTCTGGCCGTTGATGACGTAGTGGTCGCCGTCGCGCACGGCGGTAGTGCGCAGGCTCGCGAGATCGGACCCGGCGCCAGGCTCGCTAAAGCCCTGGCACCACCAGATGTCCAGGTTGGCGGTCGCGGGCAGGAACTGCTTCTTCTGCGCGTCGGAACCGAACTGCGCGATGACAGGCCCGACCATGTTGGTGTTGAAACCCAGCGGCGGCGGCACGCACGCCTGCTGCATCTCGTCCTGATAGATATAGAGCTGCACCGGGGACCAATCCTGGCCGCCCCAAGCCTTCGGCCAGTGCGGCGTGGCCAAGCCGTGCGCGTTCAGAATGCGCTGCGACTCGACCTGCTCGTCGCGCGACACATGCTCGCCGCGCTGAACCTCGTCGCGGATGCGCTGCGGGATTTCGGTGGTGAAGAACTCGTGCATCCGCTCGCGGAAGGCGCGTTCCTCGGGAGTGAAGTTCAGGTCCATGGGGGTAGCTTCCTATGCGAGTTCGAACAGGCCCGCGGCACCCTGGCCGCCGCCGATGCACATGGTGACGACGACGCGCTTGGCACCCCGGCGCTTGCCCTCGATCAGCGCATGGCCAGTCATCCGTGCGCCGCTCATGCCGTAAGGGTGGCCGACCGAGATGGCGCCCCCGTCCACGTTCAGGCGGTCCCCAGGGATACCCAGGGTGTTGCGGCAGTACAGCACCTGGCTGGCGAAGGCCTCGTTCAGCTCCCACAGGTCGATGTCGTCCACGGTCAGGTTGTGCCGGGCCAGCAGGCGTGGAACGGCGAAAACGGGGCCGATGCCCATCTCGTCCGGGTCGCACCCGGCGACGGCCAGGCCGCGGAACACCGCCATTGGGGACAGGCCGCGCCGTGCCGCCTCGCGGTCGGACATCACCACGCAGGCGCTGGCGCCGTCCGAAAGCTGGCTGGCGTTGCCCGCGGTGATGAACTGGCCCTCGCCGCGCACGGGCTTCAGCTTGGCCAGACCCTCAAGCGTGGTCTCGGGGCGGTTGCCCTCGTCCTGGCGCAGGGTGATGGGCTCGTGGCGGACCTCGCCGGTGACCTTGTCGGTCACGGCCATGATGCTCGGCAGCGGCACGATCTCATCGTCGAAGCGCCCCGCCTGCTGCGCGGCGGCGGTGCGGCGCTGGCTCTCCAGGGCATACTCGTCCTGCGCCTCACGCGAGATGCCATACCGGGCGGCGACGATGTCGGCCGTCTCGATCATCGGCATGTACAGCCCCGGCACGTGGTCCTCGATCCAGGCGTCCTTGTACATGTGCCGGTTCATCGTGGACTGCACCAGGCTGATGTTCTCCAAGCCCCCCGCGACCGCCACCGGCACGCCGTCGCAGACCACGCGGTTGGCGGCGATGGCGATGGCCTGCAAGCCCGACGAGCAGAAGCGGTTGACCGTCATCGCCGCCGTGCCGTTGCCCAGGCCCGCCCGCACCGCCGCCTGGCGAGCGATGTTGCCGCCGGTCGCGCCCTCCGGGTTGGCGCAGCCGAGGACGACCTCCTCCACCTCGTCGGCGTGCAGCCCGGCACGCTTCACCGCGTGCTGCACGGCATGGCCGCCCATCTCGGCCCCGTGAGTCATGTTGAATGCACCGCGCATCGCCTTTCCAATGGGCGTACGGGCGGTGGACACGATGACGGCTTCAACCAATTCCAGCTTCCTTCATCAGTTCGCGTTTCGCCAGCTTGCCGACTGACGTATGCGGCAGGCTGTCGCGCAGTTCCAGGGCGGTGGGCATCTCGTGCCGGCCTAGCTTGTCCGCCAGGAAGGCGCGCAATTCGTCCAGGGTCAGGTCCACAGCGCCGTTCCGCAGGGTGACGAACGCCTTGGCCGCCTGCCCGCGGTAAGGGTCGGGCACGCCGATCACCGCGGCCTCCTGCACGGCAGGGTGCTCGTGGATGGCGTCCTCGATCAGGTGGGGATACACGTTGAACCCGCCGCTGATGATCATGTCCTTCTTGCGATCCACCAGGGTGAAGCGGCCGGCCTTGTCCATATGGCCGATGTCCCCGGTCAGGAACCAGCCGTCCAGGAAGGCGGCCCGTGTCTCGTCCGGGCGGCGCCAGTAGCCGATGGTGACGTTGGGGCCGCGGATGCGCAGTTCCCCGGTCTCGCCCGGCGGCAGGGTACGGATGGGGTCGTCCAACGCGGCCACGTCCATCTCGATGCCCGGCAGTGGCACGCCGATCTCGCCGGGGCCTTGCGGCTGGTCCGGCAGCAGGTTGGTGCCGGCCGGGGAGGTCTCCGTCATGCCCCAGCCGCCGGCCAGGCGCAGGCCGGTCATCTCCAGGAAGCGCGCGCCCACGTCGGGCGGCAGGGGAGCGCCGCCGCTGCTGACGTTCTTCAGGCTGGACAGGTCGCGCTGCTCGATGCCGGGCTGCGCGAGCAGGGCGATCCACATGGTGGGCACGCCGTAGATGTGGGTGCAGCGTCCGCGCTCGACGTCGTCCAGCACGACAGTCGGGTCGAAGCGGGGGCGGAGCAGCAGCTCTACCCCGTTGGCTACGGAGCGCAGCATCACCGCCGTCAGCGCGTAGATATGGAACAGCGGCAGCACGCACATCACACGGTCGTCGGGGGCGTAGGCACGGCTGGTGCCGTTGGACCAGGCGTCGTAGATGCTGACGGCGCTGGTAAGGTTGGCGTGGGTCAGCATGGCGGCGCGGGGCAGGCCAGTGGTGCCGCCAGTGTATTGCAACACTGCAATGTCTTGCGGCTGGGTTGTGGGCCAGGCCACGTCGGGTCCGTCCAGGTCGCGTAGGGTGCGGGCACCGGGCGGAACCGCGGCGTCCACCCCGCCTGGTCCCCAGTCGGCGTCCTCGGCCACGATCAGGCGGTCCACCGCGCCGGATGCCCGGGCGGCCAGGGCCTGCGGCAGCACACTGGGCAGGTTGGCGGAAATCAGGGTGCGCGCGCCGCTGTCGGCCAGCTTGCGCTCGATGGAGCGGGTTGGGTCGAGCGGGCTGAGGTGGACCACTCGGCCGCCGAGCCGCAGGACCGCGAAGAACGCGATGGGGTGGGAGGGCGCGTTGGGCAGCAGCAGCGCAACGGCGTCCCCCTCGATGATGCCCAGCGCGGACAGGCCGCGCGCTAGGCGGTCCACCCGGGCGCCCAGCTCGGCGAAGCTCATGCGCCGGCCGCGGAACTCCAGGGCGGGGCGGTCGGCGTAGGCGGCAACGGCGTTGTCCAGCATGGCCGTCAGGGTGCCGGCTGGGAGCGGCGTGTCCCAATGAAGGCCGGGAGGATAGCTGGCCTCCCAAGGGAAAGGACGGCTCATAGCTTCTGCTCCCTCTCCCGGAGGGGGAGGGAAAAGAAAGCCGGGTTCCTCATGCGGCCCTCTTGGCCTGGTCGGCGAAGCCGTGCCCGGCGTCGGCCAGGCGGGTCAGCAGCGGTGCCGGCCGCAGGTTCTCGTCGCCAGTGGCGCTGTGGAAGTCCTGCAAGCGGTCACGAATGCGCGCCAGGCCCACGAGGTCGGCATAGAACATCGGCCCACCGCGCCAAGCCGGCCAGTTGTAGCCATGCAGCCAGATGGCGTCGATGTCCCCCGGCCGGGCCGCGATGCCCTCCTCCAGGATGCGGGCGCCCTCGTTGATCATGGGATACACCAGCCGCTCGGTGATCTCGTCAGCGGCGATAGGGTGGCGGGTGATGCCCAGCTTCCCCGCCTCCTCGGTGATGATGCGGTCCACCTCCGGGTCCGGCGTGGCCGTGCGGCCCTCGTACAAGTAGTAGCCGCTCCCGGTCTTCTGCCCGTACCGCCCGGCGTCGCACAGCGCGTCCGCCACCGGGGCGCGCTTGCCGAACGCCTTGCGTATCCGCATGCCGATGTCCAGCCCCGCCAGGTCCGACATGGCGAACGGCCCCATCTTGAACCCGAACGCCGTCAGCGCCCCGTCCACCTCCTGCGGCGACGCCCCATCCAGCAGCAGCCGCTCCGCCGCGTCCTGCCGCCGGCCCAGCATCCGGTTGCCGACGAAGCCGAAGCAGTTGCCCACCACCACGCCCACCTTGCCCAACCGCTTGCCGACCTCGGCGGCGGTGGCGATCACGGCCGGGTCGGTGGCGCGGCCGCGCACCGTCTCCAGCAGCTTCATCACGTTGGCGGGGCTGAAGAAGTGCATCCCCAGCACGTCGCCCGGCCGGCCCGTCGAGGCGGCGATCTCGTCGATGTCGAGGTAGCTGGTGTTAGTCGCCAGCACCGCGCCGGGCTTGGCCAGGCGGTCCAGCTCGGCGAACACCTGCTTCTTCACGCCCATGTCCTCGAACACCGCCTCGACGATGATGTCCGCGTCCCTCACGCCCTCCAGCCCCAGGCGGCCGGTGATGCGGCCCCGGCGCTCCTCGGCCTGCGCCGGGGTGATGCTGCCGCGCTTGGCGCTGGTGGCATACAGCTCGGCGATGCGCGCCATGCCGCGGTCGAGGGCGGCCTGCTCGGTCTCAATCACGGTCACGGGGATGCCGGCGTTGGCGAAGCACATGGCGATGCCGCCGCCCATGGTGCCGGCACCGATCACCGCCGCGCGCTGCACCGGGCGGGCCTGGGTGCCCGGCGGCAGCTTGGCCTTCTGCGCCTCCCGCTCGGCGAAGAAGGCGTGGCGCTGGGCGCGGCTCTCGTCGCCTTTCACCAGGGTCTCGAACAGCCGGCGCTCGTTGGCAGAGCCGGCGTCGAACGGCATCTCGACCGCGGCGCGCACACTGTCCACGCAGGCGCGGGGGGCCTCGGCGCCAGAAGCCTTGAGCAGCGGCGCGGCCACGCGGTCGATCAGGCCGGGGTCGGCGCGGGCGGGTTCCAGCTTATCCTCGCGGTCCCGCACGCGGCGGCGGTCAGTGACGGTGCGGGCATACTCAACCGCCGCGCCGGGATAGGAACCGTCCAGCACAGCATCGACCAGCCCGGCCGCCTGCGCCTCGATGGCGCCGATAGGGTTGCCGGTCACGATCATCGACAGTGCCTTCTCCACGCCGACCACGCGCGGGAGGCGCTGGGTGCCGCCGGCGCCGGGCAGCAGGCCGAGCTTCACCTCCGGCAGCCCCATCTTGGCCGTCGTCCAGGCCACGCGGGCATGGCAGCCCAGGGCCAGTTCCAGCCCGCCACCCAACGCGACGCCCTGGATGGCGGCCACCACGGGCACCGGCATGTCCTCCACGGCGGAGATCACCTGGCGCAGGTTGGGGTCCTGCATGGCGCTGCCGAACTCGGTGATGTCGGCGCCGCCGCTAAACGCGCGGGCGGTGCCGGCCAGGACGACCGCCTTCACGGAGGCGTCCCCGCGCACCTCGTCCAGCGCCGCCATCAGGCCCTGTCGCAGCGCCGATCCCAGCGCATTGACCGGTGGGTTGTCCATCATCACCACGGCAACGTCGCCGTCGCGTTCGACCGTGACCGGACCATGCTGAGCCATACCTAGACCTCCAACCATTCGCGCCGGACCCCGGCGTTGCCGGCCAGGCTGGCCGGCGTTCCCTCGAACACGATCTCGCCGTGTCCCATCACGTACAAGCGCTGACTGATTGCAAGCGCGATGTCCAGCTTCTGTTCCACTAGCAGAATGGTCGTGCCGCGGGCGGCGACGGCTTGCAGCAGCTCGCGCACCCGTTGCACCATCATGGGCGCCAGGCCCTCGGTGGGTTCATCGACCATCAGCAGCGCCGGGCTGCCCATCAGGGTGCGGCAGATCGCCAGCATCTGCTGCTCCCCGCCGGACAGCGCGCCGGCCGGGGCAGAGGCGCGCTCCTGCAGGCGGGGGAACAGCGCGTAGGCGTCGGCCAGGGCGAAGGCGCCGCCGGGGCCGGGCTTCTCGCCGAGGATCAGGTTCTGCGCGGTGGTCAGGTCCGGGAAGATCGCGCGGTCCTCGGGCACGTAGCCCAGGCCGAGCCGCGCGACCTTGTGCGGCGCCAGGCGGCCGATCTGCAAGCCGTCGAAGCGAATTTCGCCCTCGCGCACCACGCCGCCCATGATGGCCTTCAGGGTCGTGCTGCGCCCGGCGCCGTTGCGGCCGAGCAGGGCGACGATTTCTCCCTTGGCGACCTCCATGTTGACGCCGCGCAGCACTTGGCTCTTGCCGTACCAGGCTTGCAGGTTGCGGACGCTAAGCATCCAGCGTTTCCGCCGCAGCGCCCAGGTAAGCGGTCCGCACCGCCGGGTCGCCGCGCACTTGGTCGGGCCGGCCACTGGCGATCACGCGGCCCTCGGCCAGGACGGAAATCCGGTCGGCCAGGCCGAACACCACGCCCAGGTCGTGCTCGATCATCACCAGGGTGCGGCCCTCGGTCACGCGGCGAATCAGGGTCACGGCACGCTCGGTCTCGGCGCGGCTCATGCCAGCGGTTGGTTCGTCGAGCAGGATGGTGTGGGCGCCGCCCGCAACGGTCACGCCGATCTCCAGCGCACGCTGGTCGGCGTAGGCCAGGTTGCCCGCCAGCACGTCCCGCCGCCGCTCCAGGCCCACCAGCGCCATCATCTCCTCCGCCCGGCGGCGCAGCGGGGCGTAGCCGTCCAGCCGGCGCCAGAACGCCAGGCCGCAGCCGCCCCCGCGCATGGCGGCGGCGCGCAGGTTCTCGAACACCGACAGCCTGGGGAACAGGCTCGTCACCTGGAAGCTGCGGGCCAAGCCCTGGTTGAAGATGCGGTGCGGCGGCAGGCCCGTGATATCCTGCCCGTCCAGCAGCACCTGCCCGGCGTCCGCGCGCAACCGCCCGCTGATGAGGTGGAACAGGGTGGACTTCCCCGCGCCGTTCGGGCCGATCACCGCGTGGCGCTCGCCCTTCTCGACGGTCAGCTCGACGCCCTGGATGATGCGGGTGGGGCCAAACGCCTTGTGCAGGCCAGTGACGCAAAGGGCGGTCATGGCGCAAGCGAGGCGGCGCTCGCCTCCTGCCAGGCCGCCCGTGCGCCCGGTGCGGTCCGGCGCAGCAGCAGCACGCCAGCCAGCAGCAGCGCCAGCGCCGCAGCCCAGGGCAGCACGGTTCCAGGGTCCAGGGCCAGGCCCAGGAATGGGCGTGGCGACGCGCCGTTGCGGACGGCCTGCAGACGGAACGCCAGCTCCGCCAGGGCCACCGTGCCCGCGATGCCCAGCGCCAGCCCCGGCAGGCATGACAGATAGCCCGGCGCCACCCGTCCGAGCCGCCCAGCCCGCGCCAGCGGCGCATGGGCCAGGATGATCCCCGACAGCCCGCCTGGCGCCCAAACCACCATCGCGACGAACAGCAGCCCGCTGTAAAGCTGCCAGGCGTCCGTCACCGTGCTGAGCGCCACCGACAGGAAGGTGATCAGCACCGCCCCCAGCACCGGCCCCCAGAACGTGCCAATCCCGCCGATGAACGTCATCAGCAGCACCCCGCCCGAGGCGTCCGCCGACATGCCGGCCGAGGTGGCGATCTCGTCGTTCAGCGCCGCCAGGCCGCCAGCCACGCCCGCGAACAGGCCGCTCAGGATGAACACCAGCCAGCGGATGCGCGCGGGATCGTAGCCGAGGAAGCCCACCCGCTCCGCATTGTCGCGCACGGCGTTGGCCAGGCGGCCCAGGGGAGTGCGGGTATAAAGCCACATCAGCAGCGCGCAGCCCCAGGCCCAGGCGGCGATCAGATGGTACGCCTGCATCTGCGTGCCGAAGTCGAAGCCCAGCACGGCCGGGCCGGAGGAGCGGTCGCTGGACAGCCCCTCCTCACCGCCGAAGGTGCCCGGCAGCAGCAGCACCACGGCGACGACAAGCTCCGCCACGCCCAGCGTGATCATGGCGAACGCCGTGCCGGACCGGCGCGTGGCGATCCACCCGGCGGCGATGGCAGCCAGCCCCCCACCGACTGCCCCGGCCAGCGGCAGCAGGGGCATCGGCAGCCACCAGCCGTTTCCTGCGAGCCGCATGGCATGCATGGCCAAGAAGCCGCCGAGGCCCAGGAACACCGCATGGCCAAAATCCAGCATGCCGCCCTGCCCCAGCAGCATGTTGAACGACAACGCAAACACGATGGAGATGCCCATGCGGCACAGCAGGGACAGGCCGAACCCACCAGGCACGACATGCGGCATCGCCAATGCCGCCAATGCCGCCAGCAGCCACGGCAGCATGCCGCGCCACGCCGCGCCGGTGCGGGATCGCAGGGCTACGGGCCGCGCCTGCACCAGCATCAGGCGGACCTCGTGCCCATCAGCCCGCGCGGGCGCACCGCCAGCACCAGGACCAGCAGCACGTAGGGCACCACCGGCGCGACCCGGGCGATGCTGATGCTACCCACGTCGGCCAGCGCCGCCGGGACCGCGATGCCCACCCGCGCCAGCGCCGCGCCGAGCGGCAGGTCAAGGCTGATGCTGCCGACCTGCACGAAGCCGATCAGCAGCGAGGCGACCAGCGCGCCCCAGATCGACCCCAAGCCGCCCATCACCACGACGGCGAACACGATGGCCCCAAGGGATCGCGCCATGCCGGGCTCAGTTGTGTAGGCGTTGCCGGCGATCACCCCCGCCAGTCCGGCCAGCGCGCACCCGGCGCCGAAGACAAGGGTAAAAACCTTAGGCACGTCGTGGCCCAGCATCCCTACCATGTCCGGGTGCGTCAGCGCCGCCCGCACCACCAGCCCCAGCCGCGTCCGTGCCAGCGCCAGGAACAGCGCCAGGAACATGGCGATGGCGACGCCCATCATGAACAGCCGATAGGCCGGGTAGGCATTGGCGCCGATGCTGAACAGGGAGAAGTCCAGCTCTGCCGGCACCCGGTACGGCACCGGGTTGCGGCCCCAGATCAGCGGCACGACCTCGCCGATGATGAATGCCAGGCCGAAGGTGAACAGCAGCTCCGCGACGTGGCCGTGCTTGTGGACCGTGCGCAGGCCGTAGCGCTCCACCACCGCGCCGATCCCGCCGACCAGCAGCGGCACCACGAGCAGCGCCACCCAGAACCCCAGCCGGATGCTGATGGTGTAGGCCAGGAAGGCACCGAGCATGTAGAAGCTGGCGTGCGCCAGGTTCAGTACGCCCATCATGCCGAAGATCAAGGTCAGCCCGACCGACAACATGAACAGCAGCAGGCCATAGACCAGCGAGTTCAGCAGGATGAGGGCGGCCTGCTCCATGCTTACCAGCCTGTGCCTGACCAGCACCGGTCATGGCAAGGAGCGCAGCGACGTGGCAATCCAGGGGCTGCGCGCAACGGCGGCGGCCCCTGGATTGCCACGTCGAAGCCGGCTCGCGATGACGGCATTTGCGGCACCCTGCTTGCCCTTACGATGGCGGGGTGAACTTGCAGGTGGTGGGCAGGCGCTGGGCGTCGGCCTCGACCCGGCTGATGGTTTTGAACCCCATCTTGTTGTCCGGGAAGGTGAACGGCATCCCCGGCTCCAGCTCGGACACGAACATCGGTTGCAGGAGCTGATGGTTGTCCGACCGCATGGTGACGTCGCCCAGCGGGGTGTGCGTGACCATGGTGGACAGCACCTGGCCAACCTTGGCCGGGTCGCTGCTATCGGCCTGCTTCATGGCGGCGGCGAGCATGTCGATCTCGGTTATGGCGCGATAGTAATAGAACTCCGTGCCATACTTGGCTTTGAACTCCGCAGCCATCTTCTCGATCTCTGGGGCGCCCACGTTGGCGTGCCACTCGCTAATCTGCGCGTAGCCGCGGCCGCCCGTGCCGGCGCCTGCCACGACATCAGCCGCCCCCATGTAGTAGGTGAAGAAGGTGCCCTTGTAGCCGGCATCCTGCGCCGCCTTGGCCAGCAGGCCCATGTCGGCGCCCCAATTGCCCGTCACCACCGCATCCGCGCCTGCCGCCTGCATCTTCTGCACATACGGGGTAAAATCTTTCACCTTGCCCAGCGGCACCCGCTCGGCCCCTACCACCTGCAGATCCGGCCGGCGGTTGGCGAGCATGGCCTGCGCCGCCTTCTCCACCGACACGCCGAAGCTGTAGTCGGGGTTGAAGATATAGACCTTCTTCACCGCCGCCTGGCTGACCAGGTAGTCGGTCAGCGCCCGCATCTTCATGTCCACGTCGGCGTCGAAACGGAAGTGCCACCAACTGCACTTGTCGTTCGTCAGCCCGGGATCGACGGCGGCGTAGTTCAGGAACATCACCGCCTGGTTCGGCGCGCGCTTGTTGTTCTTGTTGACCGCGTCCACCAGCGCGAAGGCCACCGCGCTGCCGTTGCCCTGCGTCACGTAGCGGATGCCGTCATCGACCGCCTTGCGCAGCAGGGTCAGCGACTTCTCCGGGCTGACCTCGTTGTCCATCGCCACCAGCTCCAGCCGGCGTCCCGGCCCGGCGGCCTGCGCGGCGTTGGCCCGGTCGATGGCGAAGCGGAAGTGCTGCTCGCCCAACTGCCCCGTCGCAGCCAGCGAGCCGCTGAGCGGGTCGATGTAGGCGATCCGCACCACCTCCTCCGCACGCGGGGCGGCGGGGAGTGCGAGCAGGAGGGCAGCCGCGGCTGCAAGACGGGTGAGCATGGTGGTTTCCCCTGGCGGCGCCCTGGCTGCGGGCGCTGTCCGTGTTGGCGACACCCTCCCCCGTGCGGGCCGGGCACGTCAACGGGTTATGCGTGGGTGCGGCGCAGCAATCGACTCAGCCGACCAGCGTCACCAGATCAGAGTAACGCCGCAGGATCGGATCGGCTGTCAGGAGCCGCATTGGACCGGCTATCGCCTGCGCGATCAGGAGACGGTCGAAGGGGTCGCCGTGGTGCAGCGGCAGGTCCGCGACCCGCATCGTGGTATCCGCATTGATGGGAAGCTCGGTGAAGCCGATATCGCGGGCCTCCTGCGCGATGATTTCGGGCCGGACCGTGAAGTCCGCCCGCCGGAGCCGCGCCTTGATGGCGATCTTCCAAATGCTGGCGGCGCTGAACACCACCTCGTTCGCCTCGTCCTGGATCAGGCTCCAAGCCCCCGCGCCCAGCCGTGCCGGTGTCAGGAACGCCCAAAGCAGGACGTTGGTGTCCAGCAGGACGCGCATCAGCGCCCTTCGAACGCCGCCAGCACATCATCAGGAAGCGGCGCGTCGAAGTCGTCCGGAATTGTGAACTGGCCAGCCAAGCGCCCGAGCACACGCTTCTTCGTGGCCGGCGGCGCTAGCGAAACCAATCGCGCGATTGGCTTGCCAGCACGTGCGATGATGATCTCCTCACCAGCCGCGGCGGCGTCCACCAGACGCGAGAGGTGGGTTTTGGCAGCACGGATATTGACCGTCTGCATCATAGCCTCCCTTGCAAGCTAAGCTTGGTTTACATGTCATGCTGGTGAGGGAACAAGGTGTATCCACGGCGCACCAACACCATCCTTGACCACCCCCACCCCTTGCCGCCAGGCTCCCGCCGCAGCCGCCCCGAACGGAACCCAGCATGGCCCTCACCCCAGCCCTCGCCACCCTGCTCCGCGGCCGGCTCGCCCTGCCGGTCGTCGCCTCGCCGCTGTTCATCATCTCCAACCCGGCCCTGGTCATCGCTCAGTGCACCGCGGGCGTCGTCGGCTCGTTCCCCGCGCTCAACGCCCGCCCCGCGGAGGCGCTCGCAGACTGGATCATGCAAATCCAGGACGCCCTGGCCGACTGGGACGCCCACAATCCGGACCGCCCGTCGGCGCCGTTCGCCGTGAACCAGATCGTCCACCGCAGCAACGTCCGGCTGGAGCACGACATGGAGGTGTGCACGCGCCACCGGGTGCCCATCGTCATCACCTCGCTCGGCGCCCGGCCGGAGGTGAACGAGGCCGTCCACTCCTACGGCGGCGCGGTGCTGCACGACATCATCAACGACCGTTTCGCGAAGAAGGCCATCGAGAAGGGCGCAGACGGGCTGATCGCCGTCGCAGCCGGCGCGGGCGGGCACGCCGGCACCCTGTCGCCGTTCGCGCTGATGCAGGAGATCCGCGCCTGGTTCGATGGACCCGTCGCGCTGTCCGGCGCCATCGCCACCGGGTCGGCGGTGCTGGCGGCGCAGGCGATGGGGGCGGATTTGGGCTACATCGGCTCGGCGTTCATCGCTACTGAGGAGGCCAACGCCAACCCGGCCTACAAGCAGGCCATCGTGGACGGCGACGCCGACAGCATCGTCTATACCAACCTCATCACCGGCGTTCACGGCAACTACCTGCGGCCGAGCCTGGTCGCCGCCGGGCTGGACCCGGACAACCTGCCGGCCTCCGACGCCTCGAAGATGAATTTCGGCGGCGACAAGGCCAAGGCTTGGAAGGACATCTGGGGCAGCGGCCAGGGCATCGGCGCCGTGCAGGCCGTGGTGCCGACGGCGGCGCTGGTCGCCCGCATGGCCCGGGAATACGCCGAGGCCCGCAATCGCCTGGCCCGGACACAGCCCGAGCTGGCCCCCGCGCCCGCGTTGGCTCCGGTGCTCGCAGCGACATAGCCCACGGCGTGGCAAGCCGGATGCTCGGCCACGGCCTGCCGCGCATCGAGGGCTGATGGACACCCTGCACGGCTACTACCGTTCCACCGCCGCTTGGCGGGTGCGGATCGCGTTGGGCCTGAAGGGGCTGCCGACCCGGCAGGTGCCGCACCACCTGCGCCGGGGCGAGCAGCGGGCGCCAGGCTTCCTGGCGCTGAACCCGCAGGGGCTGCTGCCGGTGTTCGAGACCGAGGCGGGAGGCGGCGAGGCAGGTCCCGCCGTGCTGACGCAATCCCTCGCCATCATCGAGTACTTGGACGAGATCCACCCAGACCCGCCGCTGCTGCCCGCCACTCCCCTGGCCCGCGCCCGGGTGCGCGCCTTCGCCCTGGCCATCGCCTGCGATGTCCATCCCGTACAGAACCTGCGCGTGCTGGCCCGGCTGCGCGCCCTGGGCCTGGCCGAGCCGCAGGTGCAGGCCTGGGCGCACGACACCATCGCCGACGGCCTGGGTGCCTGCGAGGCGTTGCTGGCAGGGCAGCCCGGCCCCTACTGCTTTGGCAGCGCCCCGGGCCTCGCCGACCTGTGCCTGGCGCCGCAACTGTTCAACGCGCGGCGCTTCGCAGTCCCGCTGGACGGCCTGGCGCGGCTGCTGCGGGCCGAGGCCGCCTGCCTAGCCCTGCCAGCCTTCGCGGACGCTGTGGCCGAACGGCAACCCGACGCCGAGTAGCCGACAGCCTCGCAAATGGTTGCCCGAAGGCTTATGTTGCAATGCAACAAATGTGCATCGCGGGACGTTGTTCCCAAAGTGCCCTGTTGGTCTCCATCCACAATTTGAAAGGCCAAAACATGCCCGGTCTCGGCGACACCATAGCCCAACTGGTCCGCAACAGCCGCCAACGAGATGCGGCAGCCTATGCGGCCCCAGTTGCGTCCGCGGCGACGCTGGCCGAGGGGGTGGGGTTTGGTTTGAATCCTGGCAACCTGCGCATGCTGGCCTATGTGCCGCAGGGCTTGCCGCCTGGTGCGCCGCTGGTGGTCGCGCTGCACGGCTGCACGCAGACCGCCGCAGGCTATGACGCCGGTGCCGGCTGGTCCCGACTGGCGGAGCGGCACGGCTTCGCGGTGCTGCTGCCGGAGCAGCAGCGAGCCAACAACCCGAACGGCTGCTTCAACTGGTTCCAGACCGCCGACACCGCGCGCATGGGCGGCGAGGCGGAGAGCATCCGCCAGGGCATCGCCTGGATGGTGAGCGGCCACCGCCTTGACCCCGCGCGGGTGCATATCAGCGGCCTGTCCGCCGGCGGCGCCATGGCGGCTGCCATGCTGGCTACCTACCCCGAGGTGTTCGCCGCTGGGGCCATCATCGCCGGCCTGCCCTACGGCGCGGCCGGATCGGTGCCGGAAGCGTTCGAGGCCATGGGTGGCCGCCGCATCCACCCGGCCCGCGCCTGGGGAGACCTGGTGCGGCGGGCGTCCCCGCATCGCGGCCCTCGGCCCCGCATCCAGATCTGGCAAGGCGGCGCCGACAGCACCGTGCGGCCCGGCAATGCGGCGGAACTGGTGAAGCAGTGGGCCGACGTGCACGGCCTGCCCGCCGCCCCCTCCGTGGCCGACCGGGTGGACGGCGCCATGCACGAGGCCTGGCACGGGGCGGACGGCACGGTGGTGCTGGAGAGCTTCATGGTGCCGGGAATGCAGCATGGCACGCCGCTGAACCTCGGTGCGCCGGACCTGGACGGGTCGGTGGGGCGCGCCGGGCCGTTCATGCTGGACGCTGGCATCTCCTCCACCTGGCACCAGGCACGGTCCTGGGGCCTGCTGACCGCGGCCGCCCAGGCACGGACCGAGACGGCGCGGACCGAGGCGGCGCGGGCGGCAGCCGGCCCGCTACCCGGCGTCTCGTTGCCCGAGTTTGCGCTGCCAATCGCCGCACGGGTGGGCAGCGTGGCGGTGGTGATCGACAAGGCGCTGCGGTCGGCGGGGCTGCTGAAGCCGGGCTGACATTTAGCGGCGACCGCGCCCCTTGCCATCCCATGCCGGGCCGCAGGCGGTTCGCAATGACGGGTGCGGCCGCTACCCTCCCCCGCCGGCCATGCCCCAGGCTGCACGGCCGCGCCGCCATGCCGTGCCAGCCAAGGCCGCGGCGGCATCGGCGGCGCCGTGCGCCCGTGCGGCCCAGCCTTGGCGCAGGCGGAGGCCGAAATGGGCGCAGGTGTCGTCCAGGATGGCTGCAAGCTGCGCCTCAAGCACCGGGTCCAGCGGCTGGGCGGCAACCTCGTTGACCGGCGGCGGCGGCTGCTGCGCCACCCGGTTCGTCCAGGCGGCGCCCCAGGCCTGCAACGCCAGCGCATCGTTGGATACCTGCCAGCGTGTGATGGCCTGGGCGTGCAGGGCCGGGGTGATGCCTCGGAACGCCGCCCTGTCCAGGCTGTGCGCTTCCACATGGCGCGACGCCTCCCGCGCGCGAGGACCCAGCATCCGGCGCCCTCCGCCCTGGTACAGGCGGCGCAGCACCTCGACCGCAGCCGGGCCGGGGCTGCGGTTCTCGGCCAACGTGGCGTCGGCGGCGGTCAGCAACGGGGCGACGCGGTCCAGCAGGCCGACCTCCGCCAGCGTGCGCTCGGCCAGGGGAGCCTCGGACTGGCGGTCCCGCACCGGCACGACATGCAGCCGCCCGTCGGAGGCCGCCTGCCAAGGCGCAGCCATGCGGGCCAGGTCCAGCCGCGCCGTGCCCATCCAAGCGGCGGCGAATTTCGAGAAGGCCCGCCCCTCGCGCAGGAACTGGGTGCGCCAGGTATAGAGCGAGTTGAGGTACTCGGATTGCGGCTTGACCGTGACCAGGGTTTCCATGGCGAAGCCGTGCGCGGCGAACAGGGCGGCCAGGGTACGCGCCACGTTCAGCGCGGGCGGCGCCCCGCACAGGCCCTCATAGGACAGCAGAACCACATCGCACGGCGTGTCCCGCAGCCCGGCGGCCAGGCGTCTCAGCAGTTCCGCCCGTTCACGCGGCGGGCGGCGACCGTCCAGCGCCTCGCCCAGGTGCTGATGGCTGAGGTGCGGCGCGGCGGCACTGGCCGGGGTCAGGTCAGGATACAGGATGCCGGCCTCGCCGAGCGCCGGGCGCAGGCGGGTCAGGATGTGCTGCAGGCTGGTGGTCCCGGTCCGTGGGGTGCCGATGTGGACGATGGCGCGGCGCATAGGGTGGGTTCAGCCCGCCGGGCTTGGCCGTGTCAAGCTGCCTTCTCCCGGGGGGAGCGGCCTTACGGAACCCTTTGGTCCGGACTACGCTGCCGCATGGCCGCAATCTGGAACGGCTGGGACCAGCAGACCCTGGACCGCCAGTACAACGCCCGCGCCAGCGTGCCGGACTACGAGGCGGAGGCGGCGCGCTACCGCACCCTGTCCGCCGCCGCCCGCGCCGCCCTGCCGCATACGCCTGGCCTGGTGTTCGACCCGCCATCCGGCAACGCCCTGGACTGGTTTCCCGGTGCGCCGGGCGGGCCGGTGCTGCTGTGGGTGCACGGCGGCTACTGGCGTGCCCTGGGCAGGGGGGACCAGAGCTGCGTCGCGCCGGGCCTGGTTGCAGCCGGGGTGCACGTGGCCGTCATGGATTACACCCTGGTCCCCGCGGCCACGCTGGACGAGATCGTGCGGCAGGTACGCTCTGCCTGCGCCTGGGTGGCCGTCCATGCCGCCGGGCTGGGGGCCGACCCGGCGCGGCTGTTCGTCGGCGGGTCCTCGGCTGGCGGACATCTGGCGGGCATGGTGCTGGCCGGGGGCTGGCACGCCGGGTTCGGCCTGCGCGCCGGCACCATCCGCGGCGCCGTCGCCCTGTCCGGCCTGTATGACATGGAACCGGTGCGGCTGAGCTTCGTCAACGACTGGATGGGGCTGGACGCCGCAGCGGCCGCCCGGCTCAGCCCCATCCGCCTGATCCCGCCAACCGGCCCGGCGCCGCGCCTGCTGGCCGGCTACGGTGCGCTGGAAACCAGCGAGTTCCAGCGGCAGAGCACGGCCTACGCCGCCGCCTGGACCGCCGCCGGGCACCAGGCGCACGTTGCGCCGCAGCCCGGCCGCAACCACTTCAATGTTGTAACGGCCTTGGGCGACGCAGCCGACCCGATGTGCCAGGCCGCGGCAGCCTTCCTGCTCGCATAGGACCCCTTTTATGTTCGTCATCCTGATCGTGCTGGTGATCGTCGCCGTCCTTGCGGCGGCCCTGGGCGTGCGTACGGTGCCGCAGGGCCAGGTCTGGACCGTCGAGCGGTTCGGCGCCTTCACCCGCCTGCTGAACCCCGGCCTGAACCTGCTGCTGCCGCTGGTCGATCGCGTCGGCCACAAGATGAACGTGCAGGAGATCGTGCTCGACATCCCCGAGCAGGCCGTCATCACCCGGGACAACGCCGCGGTCGTGGTGGACGGCATCATGTATTACCGCGTGCTGGACCCGGCCAAGGCGGCGTATGGCGCGCAGAACCTGGTGCAGGCGCTGACCAGCATGGCGATGACCAACATCCGCAGCGTGATCGGCGCCATGGACCTGGACGGGGCGCTGTCCGGCCGCGAGGAGATCAACGCCAAGCTGCTGGTGACGCTGGACCATGCGACGGCCCCCTGGGGCGTGAAGGTCAGCCGCGTCGAGCTGCGCAAGATCGAGCCGCCGGCCAACCTGGTCACCGCCATGAACCTGCAGATGACCGCCGAGCGCGAGCGCCGCGCCACCGTCGCCCGTGCGATGGGCGAGCGCGAGGCCGCCGTCGCCCGCGCCGAGGGCCAGAAGCAGGCGACGGTGCTGGAGGCCGAGGCCCGCCTGGAGGCCGCGATGAAGGACGCCACCGCCCGCGAGCGCCTAGCCGAAGCCGAGGCCCGCGCCACCCAGGTCGTCGCCCAGGCGGCGCAGGGCGGCGGGGCCGAGGCGCTGCGCTACTTCATCGCACAAAAGTATGTGGACGCCATCAGCATGCTGGCCGCAAATCCCTCTGGCCGCACCCTGGTGATCCCGCTGGAGACCAGCGCGATGGCCGGCGGCATCACCCAGGCGCTGGAGGCCATGCGGCTCGGCCGGCCAGAATAGACGCCGGACTAGGTGGGACAGGGATGAGCGCGGGGGAACTCTGGATCGTCGCGGGCCTGCTGGGGTGCGCGGCGGAGATGGCGGTGCCCGGCGTGTTCCTGCTGCCCATCGGCCTAGCTGCCATGGGCGCCGGGCTGCTGACGATGGCGGCGGGCTGGGCCGGGGCGGGCCAGGTCGCGGCGTTCCTGGCGCTGACGGCGGCGCTGGTCGGCACGGCGGTGCTGCGGATGCGTCGGCGGCCGGCGCGGCTGGACCAGTTGAACGCCCCGGCCGCCGGGCTGGCCGGCCGGACCTGCCGCGCCTTGGCGTTCGAGGCCGGGGAAGGCCGGGTCAGCCTGGGCGACGGCACCTGGTCCGCCCGCATCACCGACGGCGCGGCCCCGGAGCCTGGCGCGGTACTGTATGTCGTGGGACTGGACGGCACGACGCTGCTGGTGGCAGCCGAGCCAGCCTGACTGCTACCTCAGCCTAGGGCACCCCAGCCTAGCGCAACTGCACCGGCTCAACTCTCCCTTCCGCAGGCGGAGGAAGCAGGCGTCAGCCCCGGTCCCGACCTATGCCGCTGACGTGTCCAGGCTGACCCGGGCCGCGTCCCGCCGCCGGAGCCAGTGGCGCAAGCGCAGTGCGGGCGACTCGACCAGGTGCCAGGACATCGCCGCCAGCCCCACCGTCGCCGGCAGCGCGAAGGCGAACACGGCCTCCGGCGGCAGCACCTGCCTGCCTAGCGCCACCATGGTCCCCAGCACCGGGAAGCCGAACAGGTACACCCCGTAGGACAGGTCGCCGATCCCCGCCTTCAGCCGGGACCCGGCGCCCCCCGCCAGGCCGATCCACAGCACCGCGTAGGGCAGGCACAGCTTCAGCACCAGCGGCGCCGCCACCCCGCCCCGGACCGCGAACAGCAGCAGCAAGGCCGACAGGAACACCCCGCGGTCCCATGGCACCCGGTCCCGGTACAGCCAGGCTACGACGCCAGCCAAGTAGTAGCCGCCCATGTGGATGGCCTGGAACACCCGCACCTCGTTGAACACAACGGCGCCCGGCGTGCTGTCGCTCAGGCCATACCAGCCCACCGCCGGCTCCGCCGCCAAGGTCGCCAGCCACAGCGCCAGCACGACCCAGCGCCGTCCGGACGCCAGCAGCAGCAGGAACGGCAGCACGAGGTAGAACAGTGCCTCAATCGGCAGGCTCCACAGCGCGCCGTTCACGACCGGCACCGGGTTGTGGGTGAACACCCCGGCGATCCAAGGCTCCTCGCCGAACACCAGCACGTTCCGCAGGTGCCCCGGCGCGACGTGGAGCAAGTACCAGCCCACGTTGCCCTCGAAGAAGCAGGGTCCCAGCACGAACGCCTCCATCGCCGTCACCAGCGCCAGCGCCGGCAGGATGCGCAGCGCGCGGGCCATCAAGTAGCCTTGCAAGCTGCTGCGCTCGACCGAGCGGGCGACCAGAAACCCGCTGAGCACGAAGAACACCGCAACCGCCAGGGTGCCGATGTAGCCGAGCGCCATCAGGGTGCTGAGCGGATCGACCGGCTTCGCCGCGTCCCCGGCCAGGGAGTAGGCATGGCCGTACACCACCGTCACCGCAGCCACCAGCCGGATCAGGTCGAAGTTGTTGGACCGGGCGTCGAAGCGGCTCTGCAGCGTGGTGGCGAAGGTCATGCGGCATCTGTCCCATCATGATCGGGCCCGTCATGATCGGGCCTGGTCCAGGGCGGCTTACCGGATCGGGGCCGGTTGTTCCACCGCCGCGTGGCCCCCACCGCCTGGCCCATTGCCGCCGGGGGGCTGCCGGGTGCAAACCGGCGCCATGCCCACGTTCCGGTTCCTGCACGCCGCCGACCTGCATCTCGACAGCCCCCTGCGCGGGTTGGAGCACGACCCCGAGGCCCCGGCCGACCGCATCCGCGACGCCTCCCGCGACGCTCTGCGCAACCTCGCCGACACCGCCCTGCGCGAGGAGGTGCCGCTGGTGGTGATCGCCGGCGACCTGTTCGACGGCGACTGGCCGGAATGGCGCACCGGGCACTACCTGGTCGGCCAGCTCGCCCGCATGACCCAGGCCGGCATCCGCGTGGTCATGATCCGCGGCAACCACGACGCCCAGAGCGTGCTGACCAAGCACCTGAGCCTGCCCCCCGGCGCCACGCTGATGGACCACGCCGAGTCGCACACCCTCGACTTGCCGGAGATCGGCGCCGCCGTGCACGGGCAGAGCTTCGCCACGCGGGAGGTGCTGGACAACCTGGCCCTGGCCTATCCGGAGCCGCGGGACGGCCGGGTCAACATCGGCCTGCTGCACACTGCCGCCGGGGGGCGGGACGGCCACGACAACTACGCTCCGTGCAGCGTGGAGCAGCTTGCCGCGCACGGCTACCAATACTGGGCGCTGGGCCACGTCCACACGCGGGAGGTGCTGCGCGAGGACCCCTGGGTCGTGTTCCCCGGCAACCTGCAAGGCCGCCATATCCGGGAAACCGGGGCCAAGGGCGCCACCCTGGTGACGGTCCAGGGCGGCAGGGTGAGGGGCATCGAGCACCGGACGCTGGACGTGGTGCGCTGGGAGCACCTGGAACTGGACCTGACCGGGGCTGCCGACGTGGATGCGGTGTGGGCCGCCCTGCGCGCCGGGGCGGCGGCGCGGCTGGACGCGGCGGGCGGGCGGCTGCTCGCCTTGCGCGTCAGCCTGCTCGGCCCGACCGCTGCTCATGCCGCCCTGATGCGCGACCCCGGCGCGGCAGCCGACCGCGTGCGGTCCGAGGTGCTGGCAGTCGCCGGGCCGCACGCCGCCTGGGTGGAGAAGGTGCGGCTGCGGACCTATCCTGCCGCCGCGCCCGCCGGGGCGATGGAGGACGCGGTACAGGTCCTGGTACAAGCTATCCAGGGCACCGCACCGGATGCGGTGGCGGCTGCCGTGCGGGACTACGCCAAGGACATGCTGGCCCGCGCCGGGGGGCTGCGCGACGCCCTGGGCGCCGATCACCCGGCGGTGCTGGCCGCGGCGGGCACCGTGCCGGACGAACTGATGCGCCGCGCCCGCGCCATGCTGCTGGCCCGCCTGCTCGCGTGAGGCCAGCGCGTCCTGTGCCGTCATTGCGGGGAGCGCCTGCAGCGCGGCGATCCAGCGGCCGCACGGATTGCGCCCGCCCGCCTGGATCGCCACGCCGCAAGGGCGGCTCGCAATGACCGCCGTGCAGCGTCGGCCGTCATGAGGCTGACCAGGCTGCACATCGAAAGATACGGCAACCTGGAAGACACCCGGCTGGCGCTCGACCCGGCGCCGGGCGTGGTCAACCTGGTCGTAGCCCCCAACGGCACTGGCAAATCGGTGCTGCGGCAGGCGTTCTCCGACCTGCTGTTCGGCGTGCCCGGCCAGACCCTCATGGGTTTCCGCTACGGCTACCCCACGATGCGCCTGCGGGCGGAGGCACTGGGTCCTGATGGCCCCGTCGCCTTCGGCCGCCGCAAGGGCCTCGGCAACACCCTGGTCGGCGCCGACGATGCGCCGTTGCCGCCGGCGTTGCTGGACCGCTTGCTGGGCGGGGTGGACCGGGCGGGGCTGGAGCGGCTGTTCGCGCTGGATACCGCGGGGCTGCGGCGCGGCGGGCGGCAGTTGCTGGAGACGGGCGGCGCCCTGGCCGACGCCCTGCTGTCCGGCGCCGGCGGGGTGCGTAGCGCCACCGATCTACGCGCCACCCTGCTGCGTGAGCGCGACGAGCAGGCGCCGGAACGCAAGACCGCCTCCCGCCCGTTCTATCAGGCGCTGCAGACTTGGACCGACGCCCGCAAGCGCCTACGCGACGATACTCTGCGCCCCGAGGACCGGGCGCGCCGCGAGGCGGAGCTAGAAGCAGCGCGGCAGGCGCAGCGTGAGGCCAACGCCGCGGAGGCACGGGCCGCCACCGAGCTGACCAAGTTGGAGCGCATCCGCCGTACGAGGCCGCTGCTGGCGCAACTGGCGGCTGCGGAGGGTTGGCTGGCCGCGCACCCGGACGCCCCGGTGCTGCCGGATGGCCTGGCTGGGCAACTGGCGGAGGCGATGGCGGAGGCGCAGCGGACGGCGCTGCTGCGGGCGGACCTGCGGCAGCGCCAGGCGGACGCCGGCCAGCGCGCGGCGGCCGACCCGCCAGACGAACGGATGCTGGCCCATGCCGCCCTGGTCGAGCACCTAGAGCGCGAGGACGGCGTGGCGGCGCAGGCCGCGCTTGACCTACCGGGGTGCCTGGTGGAGCTGGACCGCCTCGACACCACCGTCGCGGCCACGCTGCGTGAACTCGGCGCGCCCGCCGGGACCGACGCCGCGGCGCTGGTGCCGCCGGGCCTGGCGCGAACGGCCGCCCGCCGCCTGATCGCCCGGCACCGGGATGCCTTGGGTCCGCTGGCCGCCCTGCCAGCAGGGATCGCAGTCCTGGAGCAGCAGGTGGCCGTGCCGCTCCCTCCGGTCGTGGACGCGGCGCCCCTGGCCGCGCTGGTGCTGGAAATCCGGGCAGATGGGGCGCCTGGCCCGCGTCTGGCCGATGCGGCGCTTGCTGCGGAAACAACGAGGGCTGCCGCGGTGCAGGCCGCCGCCCACGCACCCCCAGGCCTGTCCGGGCCAGCGCCGCAACCGCTCGATGTATTCGATGCGCTGGATGCCGCCGTGCGGTCCGCCGACCAGGCCATGCGGGAGGCCGCCACCCGGTTGGCCGCAGCCAGGGAGGCCGCGGCGGCGCGGGCGCGGGATGTGGCCGGGCTGGACCCCGACCTGCCGGACGCCTCCGCCGTCGCCGACGCGCGCCGGCACCGCGACGCCGGGTGGCACCTGGTGTTCCGCCGCGCCTTCACCGACGATCCGCCGGACCCGGACGCCCTCGCCGCCTGGGCCGGCCCGGTGCCGCTGCCGCTAGCCTACGAGCAGGCGACCGCCGCAGCCGACGCCGCCGCCGACCGCCGGGTGCGCGATGCCGGCCAGGTGGAACGCGCCGCGCTGCTGCGGCAAGCCCTGGCCGCATCGGATGCGGAGCTTGCTGAAGCCCAGCAGCAGGAGGCAGCAGCGCACGCCGCCCAGGCCGCCGCCCGTGAGGACTGGGCCGCCGCGGTGCAGCCACTAGGGTTGCGCGGCACGGCGCGGATGGGAGCCGTGCGCGAGGTCTTGTTCCGGCGTGCCGAAGCCGTGGCAGCGGAGTGGGCGGCGGCCGTCGCGGCGGCGGCCCACGCCGGCCTGCTGGCCCAGCACCTCGCCTGGTCCTCGCAGGTGGCGGCGCTGCTGGACCAGCCGGACGCCCCTCTGCCCACCCTGCTCCGTGCGGCGGACCTGGCCCTGAACGCCGCGGCGCAGGCCGGGCAGGCGCGGGCGGTCGCGGAAGCCGGGCTACGCCGCGCGCAGGAGCAACTGGCCTCCACCCGGGCCGAGCGGGCGCGGCTGGACGCCGAGCTGGACGCATGGCGCATGGAGTGGACCGCCGCGACGGCCACCCTGGGCCGCCCGCCGGAGGAGGCGCCGGAGACGGCCAACGACGCGCTGCAACTGCTCGACCAGTTGGAGGGCGAGGCGCGGCGGGCGGCGGACATGCGGCGGCGCGTGGACGACATGCAGGCCCGGATCGGCAGCTTCGCCAGGGAGGCCGCCGCTGCTGCTGCGCTGCTCTCTCCTGACTTGGGCGCCCCGAACCTGGATGGCGCTCCGCCGCAGGACGCCGTGCGTGCGTTGCGAGGCCGCTTGGACGACGCTGCCAAGGCCGCCGCCGTGCGGGACGACCAGCGCCGCACCCTGCTAGAGCTGGACGAGGAGTGCGCCGCAGCCGCCCGCGCCGAGGCCGCCGCCGCGCTGGCCTTGCAGGGGGTGCTGGCCGCGGCCGGCGCCGGGGACCCGGGGGAGGCAGAGGCCCGCATCCTGCTGTCCAGCCAGCGCGTTGCTCAGGCCGCCACACGCGACCGACTGGCGGCCGAGATGCTAGCGGCCTCGGATGGCCTGCCCGCCGAGCAGGTTCGCGCCGAAGCGGACGCGGCCGACCCCGACGGCCTGCCTGCCGCCACCGCCCAGGCCCGGCGCGACCAGGAAGCCGCCGGCGCCCGCGCCCAGGCCGCTGCCGCCGCCGCGACCCGGCTGGCGGACGAGCTGCAGCAGGACGCCGGGACCGCCGCCGCCGTGCAGGCCGCGCACGACGAGGCCGCCGCCGCCGCCCGCCTGGGCCGGGTGCTGGAGGATGCGCTGCTGGCCCACGCCGCCGCGGCGCTGCTGGGCGCTGGGCTGGCCGCGGTGGAGGCGGAGGGCGACACCCCCCTGGTCGCTCGCGTCGGCGCGGCGTTCCAGGGGCTGACGGCCGGCGCCTACACCGGCGTCGCGCTGCGCCCGGACGACAAGGGCGAGCCGCGCTTGGCCGCCCTGGAACGCGCCCACCCCGCCGAGCTGCGCGCCGTCGCAGAGCTATCAGAGGGCACGCAGGACCAGTTGTTCCTGGCGCTGCGCCTGGTGTCCATCGAGGATCATGTCGCTGCCCGGCCGCCCCTGCCATTCTTGGGCGACGACATCCTGCAGAGCTTCGACGATGCCCGCGCCGCCGCCGCGCTGCGAAGCCTAGTGGCGCTTAGCCGGCACACGCAGGTGGTGCTGCTGACGCACCACGAACACTTGCTGGGGCTCGCCGGGGCGCTGCCGCCGGGCAGCGTGCACGTGCAGCGGATGACGTGCCAGGGTTGAAACCGACTGGGGCAGCGGCCGGCAGGTCCGATCCGGTCATCAGGCTGGTCGCCGGCCTCCTGGCTGCGGGCCGCCTGTGAGGCCGTGCCAAACCATCCCAGCCGTCGGCGCTCAGGGGTTACGAGATCGCGGCCACAATCCCCAACGTGGCGAACAGCTCGGTGACCGGGACGCTGTTCGGCACACCTTCCACTCGTTGGCGCTGTCGCCGGTCATGTAAACGACTGGCAGGTGCGGGTTCAGCTCACGCACCCGCCCGGCGACGCCCCAGCCCGTGAGCGAGCTTGCCGGGCCGCAGGTGCACGGCGGCCGACAATCCGCCAGAACCATGATTGACCCCCGGCGCCGCTGCACACAAACTCGTGTCCGGAACCCTGCCGCACACGCGATACGATACGGCATCGGCAAAAAGAGAGGACGCCCACCATGCGCATCATGCAGGCCGTCAACCGGGTCCCGGGCGGCCTTATGGTCGTGCCGCTGTTCATCGGCATGCTCGTCAACACCTTCACCCCGAACCTGCTGAAGATCGGCGGCTTCACCGAGGGCTTGAGCAGCGCCGGCTACAACACCGTGCTGGGCATGTACCTGTTCACCGTCGGCACCAAGATGACGCTGAACGCCGCGCCCCGGATGCTCAAGCGCGGCTTCGGCATCATGGGCGCCAAGATCGGCATCGCCATGCTGATCGCCTTCGCCGTCGCACGCCTGTCGGACGGCAACCTGTTCGGCTTCAGCACGCTGGCGCTGATGGCGGCGTTCAGCGACACCAACGGCGGCATGTTCATGGCGCTGACCAGCGTGATGGGCGACAAGGACGATGCCGGGACCTATGTGCCGCAGAGCATCGAGACGGGGCCGTTCCTGACCATGCTGTTCCTGGTCGGCGCCGGGCTGGCGACGATCCCGTGGATGGCGATGGTGTCGGTGGTGGCGCCGATCGCGGTGGGCGCGCTGCTGGGCAACCTGGACCGCGACCTGCGCGAGTTCTTCGGCAAGCATGAGCCGGTGATCGTGCCGTTCATGGCGTTCACCCTGGGGCAGAACATCAACCTGGCCAACGTGGTGCAGGCCGGGCCGGGCGGGCTGGTGCTGGGCGTGGTGGTGTGCGCTATCACGGGGACGCTGTGCATCCTCGCAGACCGGGCGCTGGGCGGCACGGGGATCGCCGGCGCCGCGGCCAGCAGCACGGCAGGCAATGCGGCGGCGGTGCCGAAGGCCATCGCCATCGCCGACCCGAGCTACGCCGCCATCGCGCCCATTGCCACCGTGCAGGTCGCGGCGTCGGTGATCGTGACGGCAGTGCTGACGCCGTTGCTGACCTCCTGGGTGCACAAGCGGGTGCAGCGGGCGCGGGCGGGCGTGCCAGTGGAAGGCGTGCTGCCGGTGCCGATACTGCCCTGACGGTACAACTACGTGCCACTCACCCCATAACGCCTATTCCATTCGAGCGCGTCGGCCGGATCACCCGCCAGTCCCAGCACAGGCCAGCACGTGCTTGTCCGTGACGACCAGGAGCGCACCGGAGGAGTTCTGGTGCTTCAATCGGCGGCGCTTGACGTTGTCTCGGCCGCGAAGGTGTTCGACACCTGGGTCGAGCGTTGCAAGGGGTTGCCGACACTGTTTGACGAGGCGGGCTGACAGGTGAAGCGGCTGCTGGCCGGCGGCGGCCGCAGCCCATTTGTGCAGCAGGCCACGCAAGCCTGCTTGGCGCCCCATCTGCGCGCACTCCAGAGGTTTGCTTAGCGGCCAGGTTGCTTGACAAGCGCCGGCAACGCCGCGACGAACGGCGCCCCTGGTGGCCCCCGCAGCTTGGACCACCTTCTGGAACGCCACCCCAGGCCGCAGCAACAGGTAGCACCATGGACGGACTCATCACGGCGCCCCTCGCGGACATGGCGCCCCCGCCCTTCACCCCGGCGGACACCCGCATCGTGCTGATGGAGGGCGTCAGCGCCAGCGCCGTCGGGATGTTCGCCGCCGCCGGCTACACCGAGGTGGTGCGGCACGCCAAGGCGCTGGAGGGCGCGGCGTTGGTGGAGGCGGTGCGCGGCGCCTACGTCCTGGGAATCCGCAGCCGCTCACAACTGACACGCGAGGTGCTGGCGGCGGCTGGCCCGCTGATGGCGGTCGGCTGCTTCTGCATCGGCACCGACCAGGTGGACCTGATGGCGGCGCGCGCCATGGGCATCCCGGTGTTCAACGCCCCGTTCAGCAATACCCGCAGCGTGGCCGAGCTGACTATCGGCGAGATCGTCATGCTGCTGCGCCGCATCCTGCCCCGCAGCGAGGGCGCGCACCGCGGCGGCTGGGACAAGTCGGCCACCGGCAGCTACGAGGTGCGCGGCAAGACGCTGGGGATCGTCGGCTACGGCAACATCGGCAGCCAGTTGGGCACCCTGGCGGAGGCGATGGGGATGCGCGTCGTGTTCTACGATCGCGTGGACAAGCTGCGGACCGGCAACACCGCCGTCCTGGGATCGCTGCAGGAGCTGCTGGGGATGTCAGACATCGTCAGCCTGCACGTGCCGGACACCCCCGCGACGCAGGGCATGATCGGCGCCGCCGAGATCGCCGCCATGCGGCCCGGCGCCTGCCTGATCAACAACAGCCGTGGGTCCGTGGTGGACATCGACGCCCTCGCCGCCGCGCTTCGGTCGGGCCACCTGGCGGGCGCGGCCATCGACGTGTTCCCCGCCGAGCCGAAGTCGGCCGCCGAGGCGTTCACCTCCCCGTTGCAGGGGCTGCCGAACGTGATCCTGACGCCGCACATCGGCGGATCGACCGAGGAGGCGCAGGAGCGCATCGGCGAGGAGGTGTCGCGCAAGCTGCTGGACTTCCTGACCACGGGATCGACCGGCGGCGCGGTGAATTTCCCGCGCATCGAGCAGCCGCGGCTGCCGGGCCAGGCGCGTTACCTGCATGTGCATCGCAACGTGCCGGGCGTGCTGGGCAAGCTGAACACGGTGTTCAGCGCCCGCAACCTGAACGTCAGCTCGCAGTTGCTGCATACGGATGGCGAGCTGGGCTACGTGATGATCGACGCCGGCTGCCCGCTGGACGCCTGCAAGGAGGTGCTGGGGGCGCTGTGCGCCATCGACGGCACGATCCGGGCACGCGTGCTGCGCTAAAGCTGCCTGCCTGCTCCCTCACGCCATATGCGACCGCCCCGTCCTCCAGGATGGGGAGCAGCGGCCAGCAGTTCCCACGCTGCAAGCGGATGCCTTGGGGGTCGGGGAATCCCGGTCCTGGATGAAGCCTTAAACCTGGGTGCAGCCCACTATCGCTACGCAGGCGCCACTTGGTCGGCCTTGGTCGCGCCCCGGCCGCCGGGCGAGGTTTCCGGGCCGGTCGTGGTGTCGCGTGCGGTCTGGTGCTCCGTCTCCGCGTTCACTTCCGCGCCGACCAGCACGATCGTCGCCGACAGCCAGAGCCAGGTCATGAAGCCCACCACGGCACCGAGCGACCCGTAAGTCTTGTTGTAGGTGCCGAAATGGCTGACGTAGTAGGAGAACCCGATGGACCCGATCACCCATAGGACGGCAGCCACGCCGCCGCCCCAGGTGACCCAGTGCCAGCGTGCCCGTTCCCGGCTCGGTCCGAAGCGGTAGATACACGCGAGCAGCACCGCGAGCCCCACCAGCAGCAGCGGCCAGCGCAGCAGGCGGAGCAGCAGGTCGCCCACCGCGCCCAGGCCCACCAGGTTGAGCGCCACCGGAACCGCGACCACCGCCGCCAGGGCCAGCAGCACGAATAGGATGATGCCCAGCGTGAATGCCAGTGTCTGCGCGGTGCGCAGCACGAAGCCACGCTTCTCCTCCTCGCCGTAAACGACGTTGAGCGTATCGAACAACGCCTTGGTGCCCTGGTTCGCGCTCCACAGCGAGGTGCCCAGGCCGATCAGGGCACCGAAGCCCAGCGCCGTGCCGCCCTTTGCAGCGAGGCTGTGGACTTGGTCGCTGATGATCGTCATGCCGCCCTCCGGCACCACCCCCGACAGGGTATCGAGGTTCTTGGCGATGCTGGCCGGGTCGGCGAACAGCCCGTAGATCGACACCAACGCCGCAAGCGCCGGGAACAGGGCGAGCAGGGTAAAGAAGGTGATCCCCGCCGCCTCGGTCAGCAGCCGGTGCCCGGATACGTTGGCTGCCACCCGCTTGGTGATGGCCCACCAGCCGCGGGCCGGTATCTCGGCGGGCGTCTCGGCGTCGTGGCCCGCCCCTACGCCAGACGCCGGCTGCGACCCGCGGGATGGCCGGCCCCTCGTGTCATCAGCCGGCCCATCAGCCGGGGCCGCGCCCGCTTGCGGCCGGCCCGGGAACGCCCCGGCGAGGAGGCTGACCACGGCCAGCGCGGTAAAGGCAAGGGACGCCGGGTCGCGTTTCATAGGTCGGGATGCTCCGGAGTCGGAGGTGGGCCATCAGGCAGCGTCTTCAACGGTGACCTTGCTGCCAGCGTTCTGCAAGCGGTTAAGCGCGGGCATGCCCGTGCTGCCGCACCCCTTATTGCCGTACCGGGCGCACTATCATCGGGCGCACTACCCGATAAGTCAGGTAGCACCCACCCAATGCCAAGCCGATCCGGAAATAGCGACGAAGCCGCCTGCCCAGGCCAGGACGGGCCACCCCAGGACGGGCGCTGCGCTGGGCCTCGACACGGGTGTCCGTACTGGTGCGAGACCCGAACAACTGCCGGGCAAGGCCTGCATACTCGATCAGCGAGGGCAGGACCGCCATCGCCTGACCCAGCAGATCGGCTCCAAGCGGCGTGGTGGAAGCTTTGGCAGCAGCCGGGCTGGCCGCGGTCCCATCCCGCCGCAGGCCATCAAGGCTGGCGCGAAGCTCGCTGAGCTGAGCGCCAGCAGAGCGCAGAAGTGTGTTGTTCACCATCTACGAACCTTGTCCATCAGGAAGAGCGGCCAGAAGCGGCAGGAGGGAGCGGGGGTGGAGGGGCGTCGTCGAATGGCAGTATAGGCAAGCCAGCGGCCAGGATGCCAGCCGATCTCGGCAACGCCCGATCTTGGCAATGCCCAAACCAGGCAATGCAGGACGCATCCAGAAGACCACTCCGATTCCGGCCGCGCAGGATTAGGTTAGTGTCCGCCGTCCGGCGACCAGGCGGTAGAGCCAGAGCACGACGACGGCGCCGATGATGGCGACGATCATGCTGTAGATGTTGAAGCCGGTG